>Ga0210049_1000046_pt1 | contig 74608 bp, 70 predicted proteins | sample CryGeyCG2014_300_2_FD_183964 | JGI IMG/M metagenome (GOLD analysis project Ga0210049, IMG submission 183964) | Groundwater microbial communities from aquifer - Crystal Geyser CG06_land_8/20/14_3.00 (SPAdes) (version 2) | ecosystem: Environmental > Aquatic > Deep subsurface > Groundwater | place... | reverse complement strand
CATTGAATAAGTTTTGTCAGGAACGTATTTGAAAATTTCAGGACTGAACAAGTACACTCCTGCATTAATCAAATTTGAAGGCGCATCCTCTTTATTGGGTTTTTCCAGAAATTCAAGAATCTTATTACCTTTTAGGCGCGCAACGCCGTACTTTGTTGGGTCATCAACGCTTGTCAGGGCAATAGTTGCAACTCCATTATTCTCAAAGTGAGCATTTATCATATTGAACAAGTCAAGGTTGAACAAGTTGTCGCCGTTAATCATCACAAAATAAGAATTTTCCAGAAATTTCTTCGCAAGACGCAATGGGCCTGCAGTGCCTGTGGGCTCATCATCACTGACATAATCTATCTTCACCCCGAACTTGCTGCCGTCACCAAAGTGCTCCATTATCTTATTGCCCAAGAAACCTATTGATAAAATAATGTGCTTAATATTATGCTCTTTCAGAAAATCAACAGTGTGCTCCAATAAAGGGCGTCCCTGCACAGGAACCATTGGCTTCGGAATCTCATAAGTGATGGGGCGCAGGCGCGTGCCTTTCCCTCCTGCAAGAATCAATGCTTTAGTAACTCTTTTGTCGCCTAATGCTTTGGTTAACAATACTTCCACTGCATGGCTCCTGTTCCTGACTCTATTCCCGTCAACAGTGGCATCAACAGCGTTAATCAGGTTCCTTTCAAGAGTTAAAGAAACTCTCTCACGAAAAATCATAAAGTATTACGAAGTAATACTTATTTATAAATTTTGGTTTTTAAATGAAAAGTAACTTATTTATATATCAGTATTTATTGAATTATTTGATGAAAGTCCTTATCACGGGAGGTGCTGGTTTTCTGGGAAGCAATTTATGCAAGTATTATCTTGAAAAGGGATGGGAAGTTTTATGCGCTGACAACTTGGGAAGCGGAAGCATGGACAACGTAAAGGACTTGATGGATAATGAAAAATTCAAATTTTTGGAAATTGACATAACAAATAATGTTAATGATTTGCCGCGAACTGACTTAATACTCCACTTCGCAAGCAGGGCAAGCCCTGAAGATTACCAAACCAACAGTTTTGAAACAATGATGGCGAACAGCATAGGCACGTTCAATTTGTTAAAGAAAGCCAACAAGGACAATGCAAGATTCTTATTCGCGAGCACTAGCGAAGTATACGGACAGGCAAACTTAATACCCACTCCTGAAACTTATTATGGCTACGTGAACAGTTACGGCCCCAGAAGCTGCTATGATGAAAGCAAAAGATTCGGCGAATCATTATGCTACGAATTCATCCACAAATTCAATGTTGACGCGAGAATAGTCAGGATATTCAACACTTACGGCCCGAACATGAAATTCAACGACGGAAGAGTAGTCACTAATTTCATACACCAGGCATTGAATAATGAGCTAATAACTATTTACGGCAGCGGAAAACAAACCCGCTCATTCTGCTACGTTAATGACTTAATAAAAGGAATTCACGCGTTATCAACAATTGATGGCTTGAATGGTGAAGTCATAAATTTGGGAAACCCTGCTGAGACAACAATTCTTGAACTTGCAGAAGAAATAATCAGAATCACAAAATCAGAATCAAAAATAATCTTCAAACCATTGCCAGAGGATGATCCAGTAAGGCGCGTGCCTGACATTGCAAAGGCAAAAAAATTATTAAAATGGAGCCCCGAGACAACGCTTAAAAAAGGACTAACAAAGTTAACGGAGTGGTTCAGGAAATGATAGGAGTAATACCAGCAGCAGGAAGCGGAACAAGAATGCACCCCTTCACCAAAGCCACGCCAAAAGAATTATTCCCAATCGAAAGAAAAGCAGTAATAGACCACGTGGTTGACTCTTTGCATGATTGCTGCGGAGTGAACAAGATTTTCGTAATAGTTGGAGCACAAAAAGGGGCAATAATAGACCATTTAGGCAATGGTGAAGAAATAAATAAGGAATTACGAATAGCTTACTTGTATCAGGAGAAAAGGAAAGGATTAGCGCACGCAATATACCAAGCCAAAGACTGGATAAACGAGGATTTCATTGTCCACGTGGGAGACTCACTCATTTATCCGAAGAGTGAGTTAAAGAAAATGGTGAAAGTGCACAATGAACTGAAACCTTTTGCAACTATTCTTGCGCCAAGAGTTTCAGACCCAACGCATTACGGAGTATTAAAAATAGACAAAGACAATAACATAATTGACACAATTGAAAAGCCGACAATTGAAGAAGCACAACCATTCAAATCAGGGAATGAATACGTTGTAAACATGGGAGTTTACGTGTTCTCGCCAAAATTCTTCCAATACGTGGAAGAAACCCCAAAAGGAATAAAAGGAGAATACCAGGTGCCAGACGTGATAAAAACAGCACTGAAACGCAAAGAAAAAGTCATAGCAGTGCCCACTACTGGAAAATATGCCAATATTGGGAACTGGGAAAGCGCAGAAGAAGTGCAAGAATTCTTCAGAAACATTAAAAAAATGAAAAAAAGTGAAATGCTAAAATGATAGGAGTAATACCAGCAGCAGGAAGCGGAACAAGAATGTACCCATTCACAAGGGCGAACCCTAAAGAATTATTCCCAATTGAGAGAAAAGCAGTAATAGACCACGTGATTGAAACACTGCACAACCACGCAGGCATTAACAAAATATTCGTAATCGTTGGCGCTCATAAAGGGGCAATAATAGACCACTTGGGAGGGGGAGAGGAATTAAACAAAGGCAACCTCAAAATAGCGTACTTATTCCAAGAGAAAAGAGAAGGATTAGCGCACGCAATATACCAAGCCAAAGACTGGATAAACGAGGACTTCATAGCGCACGTTGGCGACTCATTCATACAGCCAAAATCAGAAATCAAAAAAGCAGTTAAAGTTCATAATGAAGAAAAACCATTCGCAACAATTGTTGCAAGAGAAGTCAAAGACCCGACAAAGTACGGCATACTGAAAATAGACAAAGACAATAACATAATTGACACAATTGAAAAGCCGACAATTGAAGAAGCACAACCATTCAAAATTAACGGGAAATACGTTGTTAATTTGGGAGTTTACATTTTTAATCCAAAATTTTTCAAGTATGCAGAAGAAACTCCTAAAGGAATAAAAGGAGAGTACCAGGTTCCTGACGTGATAAAGACAGCGCTGAAACGCAAAGAAAAAATTAAAGCAGTAATTATTAAAGGCGAATACTTGGATATTGGGAACTGGGAAAGCGCAGAAGAAGCATGGGCTCATTTCAGGAAAGCAAAAAATAATAATTAATTCTTCTGAAAAATAAACAATTGGTTCATGAAAGGCTTGAAACCAAGAATAATATTCCTCAAAACCTTAACAGGATTCAATTGAGGGCAGAAATACGTGTGCTTCAATAAAGTATAACCAGCAAATAATCTCTGCAAAGCAGCCTTATTATACGGGCGCTTGTGCTGCGCATTATCCCAGAAATGGTTCAATTCCTCCAGGTTCGGAAAATTAGGAGTAGAAATTATAAGCAATCCTTTCTTTTTCAGCAAATGATTAATTCTCCCAGTCATCTTAAGAAGATTGTCATAATCCAAGTGCTCAATTAATTCAAACATGGAAATAACATCAAATTTCTTATTAACATCCAGATTCTTCAGAAAATTGTAGCCTTTCTTTTTGATTATTTTCTCGCTTTCCTTTTCAATGTCATTGCCGTAAAACTCGCAGTTCTTAACGCTCTTCTTCACAATGTCAAAGAATCTTGCGTCGCCGCACCCAATATCCAAAATTTTTGAGCCATCATTAATGAATCCTAAACACAATTTCTTGCCTTTTTCAAAATCAACAAGTGATTCTGAATCATTTTTTGACATCCAGGCGTGATTCATTAAGAATGAAAAATAATATAAGAAATATAAACCTTTTTAATTAATAGTTATGAACTTGAGTTTAATCATACCAACCCTGAACAATGAATCAACTATTGAAAAATGCCTGAAATCATTAAAACCACAGCTCGGCAAAAATGATGAAATACTGGTAATTGATTCTTACTCAAAAGACAAAACAATAAAGATTGCGAAAAAGTATACTAATACAATCTTAAAAACGAGAGGCAACCGTTCAATTGCAAGGAATATTGGCTGGAAAAAATCCAAGAATGAAATAATAATATTCATAGAATCCGACTCAATCTACAAAAAAGATTACATAAAAGTTGTTAAGAAAAGGATGAGCGACAAGAGTGTTGACTGCATTCTTGACAAGAGAGAACATTACAAACCCAATAATTGGGTAAGCAGAACTTTGCAGCAAGAGTTCGAAAAAAGGTATGCTGAAAACTTTGTTCCAGTAACTGCGTGGATTTACAGGAAAAAAGTACTGGAAGAAGTGAAAGGATTTGACAAAAATCTGGAATACGCAGAAGATGCAGACATTGGCATACGGCTGAGGAAAGCAGGATATGACATTGTTTTCGCACCGAAAGCAGTGCAGTACCATTTGGGAGAGCCTGGGACACTGGAAGAAGTCATAAAAAGAAGCTGGAAATACGGGCAAAACATGAAAAAATTTTACGCAAAAAACGGCAGCGCGCCCACTCTTAAAAATATATTATTCATATGTTCAATAATATTCCCTCCATTGCTTCTGCTGATTTTCATAACAAATATGATAAGATATGACACCCTAAGCCCGGAGCAAAGAATAAAACTATCATTCATCAGCATAATAAGAAATGCTGCATTTGCAGTGTCCTACACACTTTCCATTCTTGATTTTTAAGCAAATATATTTAAATAAACATAGATAATTACTTTTTAAAATGGTTTTAAAAACAATTAAAAAAAAGAAAGAACCAAAATCAAAAAAAACTGCAAAAATATTATTAGTCCAGCCCGAAAGCACAAGACAACCCCATAATGGAATAATGTTTATTAGTGCAGTGCTGAAAAAGGCAGACTATAAGAACATTAAATTTGTAGCCATAAACGATGATTATAACAGGTATGAACGCTCAAGCAAATATTACAAAGATTTGCTAAAAAAAGGGCAGGATATAGTTGCTATAACAACAGCAACATCAACTCTTAAAGAGGCAATAAACTGCGCAAAATTAGCCAAAAAATATAAAGCAATAACTATATTCGGAGGGCCTGGAGCAACAGATATGCAAAAAGAATTAATAGAAAATGTAAGTTCCCTGGATTATGTTTTTTGCGGGGAAGCAGAAAACAGGATAGTAGAATTTTTTGACAAAATATTAAACAAAGAAGATATCAGAAATGTTAAAGGAATAGCATACAGAAAAAATAAAAAATACGCATTTACAGGAGCACCAGAATTAGTTATAAATTTAGAAAGCCTGCCTTATGCAGACAGAAGCATACTTGACTTCGACAGTTACATGACACCAATGACTTTAGTTACCAGCAGAGGATGCCCGTACAATTGCTCTTATTGCTGGAAATCAATACATGGCAATAAGTGGAGAGGAAGAAGTCCTGAAAATGTTATAAAAGAAATAGAATATTTAATTAAAAATTATGACAAAGAACTTAATAAAACGAACAGGGTAATTGCAATAAATGATGATAATTTTAATTTAGACATTAAGCGTGCAAAAGAAATAATACAAAAAGTAATACAAAAAAAATTCAACATTAGATTAGTTTCCAGCAACGGCTTTCATGTCGGAAGTGTTGATTTAGAATTACTAAAATTGCTGAAAAAATCAGGATGTAATGAATTATGGTTTGGTATGGAATCAGGAAATGAAAAAATACTCACTAATTTGGGTAAGGGCATAAACAAAGATATGATAAGACGCGCAGTTAAATTAGCAAGAAAAGCAGGCATTAAAACAGTAGGAGGAAATTTTATTCTGGGATTGCCGGGCGAAACTAAACAAACTGCAATGGACACTATTAACTTTGCAAAAGAATTAAAACTAGACCTTACAAGGTTTAATCATTTAATCATACTACCCAACACCCGCTTATGGTATTGGGCTGAAAAGAATGCAAGATTCCTGTACAAAATTGACAAGTTCGATTTCCGCACATACGCAACAAACAATACATTACCAACATTTGAAACAAAAGAGTTTACTGAAAAAGAAAGAATTGAATGTTATAGTATTGCCCTTAATCTTACAAATTCCCTGATTAAAAAAAGAGCATTCACCCTCACCAATGCAATCAGGTTCATTAATAAAATTAAAAATCTTGATAATCTAAAATCTTCAGTAAAAAAATTACGAACTTTTATTTTCGGGAAAAACCTGGCAGAAGTCGTATATTATGCGCCATTGAAAAAAGAGGAAAATAAATAATGAGCATACTATTCTCAGCATATAAAAAAATATCCAAATCATTATCAGGATATGGACTGGGCAACAATAAAATAATAAAAAAAATTAAAAGATTCATATTTATGAAAACAAAACCTGAATTTATTATTGTAAACGGAAACAAAATGTATCTGGACAAATTAGATTCAATGAGGATATTAACACAAGAATTTGAACCAATAGAAACCAGATTAGTAAAAGAGAAAATAAAAAAAGGAGAAACAGTACTGGACATAGGAGCAAACATAGGATACTACACTTTAATATTTTCAAAATTAGTGGGACCCAAAGGCAAAGTATTCTCATTTGAGCCCGATATTGAAAATTTTAAGATTTTAAAAAAAAATGTTAAGGTTAATAATTGCAAAAATGTCATACTGGTGAATAAAGCGGTAAGCGACAAAAATGGCACAGAAAAAATGACTATTTTTGACGGAAACCGCGGAAGGAATACAGTAGGAGCACGTGATTTTAATGATGAAGAAATCACATCAAAAGAACCTGTTAAAACAATAGCAATAGATAAATATTTAGACAAAAATATTAAAGTTGATTTTATAAAAATTGACATCCAAGGCTCAGAATATAAAGCTTTTAAGGGGCTAAGAAAAGTGATAAAACGAAGCAACAATCTGAAAATACTGGCAGAACTGTCTCCCTCCTGCCTGGAAATGTGCGGAGCAAAAGTGGACGAATACATAAAAGAATTAAAAAAGAATTTTAATATTTACACAATAGATAAAGGTTTAATGAGAACAAACGGGAAAAACATAAAATACAGATCTGAAAATTATACTGATTTATACGGCGAAAGAAAGAAAAAATAAATACCAATCTTTTTATTTATTAACTATTTTGTATTTAAAATAATATGAAAATACTGCATTTATTGCCGAATTATTTTATTAAAAAAAAAGTAATATTGGGAATGGAAATGTATACCCACAACTTAACAATTGAATTAGACAAACTTGGAATTGAACAAAAAATTATTGCACAAACAACGGACATTAATTCTTATAAAAAAATAAACGTCTACAAACTTCCGAAAATAGGGAGATTTACTTTTTTAAGAACTGGATTAGAAGCATATAAACTAATAAAATCAAAAAAAATAGATTTTGACATACTGCACCAGCATAATGTTGGATTATTCTCAATAATAAAATATAAAAAAGAATTAAAAAAACCATTCATATTAACACTGCACAGTTCGCCAATATTAATATTAAAAAGTATAAACTGGCTAAGCTTAAAATCAATTAAAGAAGCGCTATATTATTATTTTTTCACAAAATTATCCATAAAATACTCCGATATTATTATTGTCGGGTCCAATGAGTGCAGGAATGAAATAATAAAACATTTTAAAGTCAATGAAAATAAGGTTAAATACATACCTGCAGGTTATAACGACAAAGTATTCAATTTGTCTAAAACTAAAAAGAAAGACCAGTTACTATTTGTTGGAAGATTTATAAAAATAAAAGGCATAATTACATTACTTAAAGCATTCAGAGAAATAATAAAAATAAAACCATATTTAAACTTAATCTTAATAGGGGCTGATAAAAATAACAGCGATTATTACAATGTTATTAACACGATTAAAAAATATAATTTAAACAAAAATGTTAAAATAATCGAGTCCATTCCTGCAAATGTTTTAGCCAAATATTACCAATCTTCCAAATTAGTAATAGCCCCATCAACTGTGGAAGCCACATCCCAAGTTGGTGTTGAAGCCCTGGCATGCGGCACACCAGTTATATCAACAAATATATCTGGTTTCAAAGATTATGTAATAAATAATAAAACCGGCTTCAGAGTAGAAATTGGAGATTACAATAAAATATCCGAAATTGTATTAAGAATAATAGATAACAAAAAATTGCTGAAAAAATTAGGTTTAAATGGAAACAAATTAGTAAAAAATAATTTTACATGGAAAAAAATAGCCGAAAAACATAAAAAATTATACAAAAATCTCATTAATCATGTTAAAGTCTGAAATTAAGAATTATTATTTTTTCACACGAATCGGGTCCAAATGCTTCTTTTTAGAATATAAAACAATTCTTTCACCAGCCCTTAAATCTCTCTGAAACAAGAACCTCCAGACTTTACGAGCATGAAAATGCTTGATGAATTTTATAATATTTTCCAATCTTAAAGCCTTTAATCTTAATAATTTATTAGTTAATTTTACTGCTTCATCATATGCTTTTTTCCTCTCTTCGCTTGTGAATTCTTTAGTTTCAAAAGCCGGCTTATTGCCAACAAGAGTGTACTCATCAAAATACTTATACAATGATTTGCCATTCTCCTCAACCCAATTCCACAGCCTTGTCCCCGGCAACTGCGTAACATGATTATAACTCACCAAATTCAATTTTAAACTCTTAGCAAACTCTAAACTCCTCTTCTCCGATTCTGGAGTATTGCCCGGCAAACCAATCAACATATGCCCACCAACTAAAGGTATTTTCGCATCCTTGGCTAACTTAACCGCTCTCCTCACCATATCCAAATCTATTCCCTTACCTAATTTTTTCAGAACCTCCTCATCACCCGACTCTATACCAAACCATACTTCCTTAGAACCTGCTTTCTTAAGCAAATGGAATAATTCTGCATCAACATTCCTCACATGCAAGCCAGCAACGAGCATTAAATTAATATTCAAATTTTCATTTATTATAAGTTTCAATATCTTCTTAGCCCTCGGCAAATCATAATTAAATATATCATCCTGTATTGCTACAATTCTGCCACTCCTGTTAAAATCATCCTCGTATTCTTTAATTAAATATTTCAATTCTTCCAATACATTATGAGGGCTTCTTCCCCTGAACAAGTTGCCAAAATATTTACTGCAATAAATACAATTGTAAGGGCAGCCCCTGCTTGTTGATAAAGTAATTGGAACAGGGAATTTATTCATATCCAATACGCTCCTGTCAGCGAATGGCAATGAATCCAAATCCCTAATAAAACCCAAGCTTATTGTCTTCTCCTTTTGCTTTCCATTTAATATTTTTGTTATAATTTCTCCTATATTATTCTCTACTTCTCCTTTTATTACATAATCAACACTTTTATTTTTCGTTAAATCCCTGGGATGAACCGCAACTCCTATACCTCCTAATATTGTGATAGCACCCACTTTCTTGGCTTGTTCTGCAAATTTTATTGCCACACCGACAGATTCAGTCACTGTTGTAAACCCAACTATGTGCGGTTTTTTCTTTAATGCATCTTTATAACCTTTTACATGCACATATGTAATATTCTTAAAACCATCCCTTTTGAGCGCTGCACTTATAAGCATCAGACTCATTTGTGGCTGAGTGCTGCTCTCTGGCAGGACTAATAATATTTTCGCATTCTTCAATTGTTTTCCTTTTAATGTTTCTCCCACGACTTCATTAACCCTCTTTTTAATGTATGTTGACAATACTTTTTTATATATTTTTCCGTTAATACATTAATCATTTATAACTCTTTAAAAAAAATTGTCCTGATTGCAGGATGAATTATATCATAAAAAATTAATTATATCTAATTTTGTTAAAAAGATTTAAAACAATTCTATGTGCAAATAATTGCATGCGGATTTGCTGGGCCTGCCAGAATTATAACCATAAAAGCAGTGGTGGAATAAATGAGTAAAATGAGATTATTGGAGAAATCTGCAATTACAATTTTCCTTATAATATTAAATAATGCAATTGCTTTCCTGATTAATGTTTTCCTTGCAAGAACCATGCCCACTTTAGAGTTTGGAAAATTACAGACAGCTTACGGTTTCACAGCATTAATATTCAATTTTATCAATCTGGGAATCGTGTTCGCTACGAACAAGCACATACTGCATGCGAAGAGCCAAAAAAACAATGTTAACAGCTACATCTTCAATGGTTTTATCCTAATGCTGATAATTTCAGCAGTTTTCCTCACTTCATGTTTTATCATGCTAAAACCTATAATGAATCTTTTCGATTTTAACCCAGCACTGGAAACAGTTATCCAATTAACATTAGTGCTTGTGTTCTTCAACTTATTGTATTTCTTCTTTTCAATGAGTTTAATAATATCAGGCAAAACGCTGAAATATTCAATAATTGACGTAGCAAGCATAATATTTTATGCATTAGGCAGCATAATTTTGTTCTTTTTATCATCAATGTTTGTTGAAAATGTGATAATAATCCGGATTATCAGTTTGGCAGTACCTGCAATAATTATAATTTTTATCATATTCAGGAATGCAAAAGCCAAAATTTCATTTTCAAAAATGAAAGAAATAATAAAAACTGCCAGAATAAGCTTCATAACGTTTATATCAGTAATATTAATGAGTTATGTATCAAAGCCAATAATAGGTTTGATCTCTTTTGAACAAGTTGCTTATTTTTCAATAGCAATGAATTACGGACAGATAATATTAATAGTAGCATCCGGCATTAAAACAATCCTCTTATCAATAATCGGCTCTCTTGGTGTGGACAAAAATTTGAAGAAAATTAACACTGGCTTAAATATTTTTTCAGACGTTGTGTTAAAAATTGTACTTCCACTGGCATGCATACTTATAATATTATCAAAAGTAACCATACTTTTTTTATACTCAGAAACTTACACTCCTGCAGTTATCCTTGCAGTCCCGATTATAATCGGCGCAGTAATTAATATGCTGTCAATAAATGACTCTGCATTATTCACAGGTTTGGATAAACTAAAAGATTACAATATTTACAATTTAGCAAAAGTGATTATTTACTTGCCATTGTTATTATTCATGATTATAAATTTAGGGGCAATGGGTGCAAGTTTAAGTTACGCCGCCTTAAGCATTATCAGCCTGGTTGCTTTTTTATTCTTCACAAGAAAGTACGGCATCAAGATGAAGCTTGACAAGCCGTTAACCCTAATAATTCCTTTAACAATGCTGTATATCTTTTTTGTGACAAATAATTTCCTATTAACATCTCTTCTGCTAATACTTTATGTCTTATTAAGCGTTAAATTTAATATTATATCAGCAGATACAAAGAAAACTATGATTACTGCATTAAAAACAAGAAATTTGAACAAAATTGCTGAACTTATTAATTAATGCGTAGAAAGATAATTAAATACTTTGATTCATTATTAAATAATGGAATTAAAATGGCTTTCCATTATAGGTTTAATACTCTTTATTTATCTTGTTTACACAGCAGGAATTAATAATATAATATCTGCATTGTCAAGTGCGAACCTTGTTCTATTATTATTTGCTTTCCTTCTTAACCCAGTTACAATCTTCTTAAAAAGCGAAAAATGGAGAATTTTAATAGACGCGCAGGGATACAAATACTCAAAACTTAAAAGTTTCTTAACATGGCTGATAGGATTATCATACGGAATAATAACCCCCTCGAGAAGCGGGGAATTAATAAAAATATTTTATCTTGAAAAGCAAATAAAAATGCCCAAAAGCAAAGGAATAATCTCCACACTAACTGACAGAATAATAGACATGTTTTCATTAATGATTGTTGCACTAATAGGCTCGTCCATACTTTCATCAGAGATAAAAGGAAACTTGTCATTATTCCTGTTCGCTTACATGGCTGTCTTGATTATAGTGTTCATAATATTCACAATATTCATTAACAACAAAAATTTCTTCAAAAAAGTATTAAAACCGGTCAGGAAATTCAAGCCCGAATGGCATGAAAAATTAATCAATTCATATGATAATGTATTAAATGCTTACAACGTGTATGTTAAAAAGAAAAAAACAATGATAAAATCAATATTTTTGTCAATAACTGCATGGGCTTTCATTTATTATCAGGCATTCCTTGTTACAGAAGCATTCTCATTAAACTTATCATTCTGGCAGGTATTAAGCGTGTTTCCCGTTACAACCCTTGTCTCAATACTGCCAATATCAATAGCTGGCCTGGGAACAAGGGAAGCCACTTTAATATTATTAATACCCTCCCTGACATTGCATGGAATAATACCAATGTCATTAGTTCTGAGTATAATAACAATATGGATACCTGTATTAATCGGATTCCTAATCACTAATATTCCATATTTGGAAAAATAAGATTATTCCCTCTCAATAACAAACAAATCAGTATTGTTATAAATAATAACTCCCGGAACCGAAGCATTATAACCAATGTAATAATCCCCTCTCCCATCATATCTGAAAACAGTAGTATTGCCAAAGTAAAAAGAATCGCCTGCAAAAATCATCCATGGAGTTCTTAAAGATTTTTCAAGATTAATCCGAATAATGCCCGAATAATCATTAGATAATCTTATTAAAGAATCATAATAAAAAGGAGGGGAATTAATTACAACGTCATCCAATAATCCCGAATCAAGGGAAATTGTTGAATTAGCAGGGATTAAATAAGAAATCTTATTACCCACTTCAAAAATTGCAGGATTAAAATAAGAATTAGAATCAACATAAAACAAGTAACCTGCAAAGAACGCCAACAACAATAATGAAACCACTGCGATTTGCCTGAATTTAAAATTAATATTGGCGCTGAATAATATTGACAAAGGAATCATCTGCAAATAAAACAATTTAACAACCATGTAAAACTGCTTCAAAGTAACAACACCAGTAATGCCGAAAAACCAGTTTAAAAAAACAGCAACAGACAGGAATACCTGCATTATAAGAATTGAAAAAAATAATAAATTATAATCTTTGAACACGTCCTTAAACCTAAAATTCTTAAAAGCAAAAATGAAAAGTATAACAAGCCAAAAAATCGGGACAATATTGGGCGCAAAAATACCCCCTTTCATAAGAACGGCACTATCAGAATGATAAATAAAAATACCAAATAATGACAGGAAGAATTCAAAACCGCCAACAACTAAAAACAAGAATATCCTCTTGGCTGAATCCCAAAACATCTTATCAACAAAACCCTTAATCAAAAAATACAAACATAACACTATAAAATAATGAGGATAAACAGTAGCGAGAGCCCCTCCATTAAGTATTGACAGCCAATCTTCATCACCAGCATAAAACAAGCAGTTAATCAATAAATAAAATCCTAAAACTGAAGGAATAAAACCCAATTGCAGATTCCAAATAGTTGTAAGAAAAAAAGTGAACAAAACAGCAGCAAAAAAACTTTTAACCTCATTCTTCAGCAATTTAAAAGACAACTGGTAAATACTTATTATTGAAAGCAGGAACAAAGAAACAGCAATAATAGTGGTTGTCTGGAAAAAATTCAAAGGCATTAACTGAATAAGGGCGCCAAGCAATGAATGAGTTCCTCTGGGATAATCATGCATTAAAGAATCAAAAATTTTAGTTTCTGCAAGAATTCTTGAAATTGAAGCATGATTATAAAAATCCGAATGAACGGTAGGATAAACCAAACCAGGCAAAATAATGGACAAAAATAATAAAGCAACAAGCAAAGCCAGCACGAGAATATTATTACCAACATCATACTTCTTCTTAACTGCCAAAAATCCGAACACTGCAATGCCAAGAGTAATAACAGGATTCAAACCAAAAGTATACGCTGAAAATAAGGAAGATAAAATTAGCAATACAACTGCAAGATTCGTTTTTAAAAAAAAATCAGTCTTCATTCCAAAATCCTCTCATATTCTTCAATATATTTGCCGACAATCCTGTCCCAATAATAATTCTTCACTAATAATTTCTGGTTTTTCAAATTAACTTTTTGGGTATTCTTAATCTTGTTAATCAAATCTTTGCAATCTCCTTTCTTAAAAACCAAACCAGTATTATTTTTAACAATTTCCTTCATGCCCCCTGCGCTGCTTACGATTACAGGAATATCTGCGCATAAAGCATCCAATACTGCAATTCCGAAAGGCTCATAATAACTCGCCAGAACGAAAACGTCGCATGCTTTAATGTATGACTGCACTTTCTTATGATTTACTCTGCCGTGAAAATAAAAATTAGTCAATCCTTCACTCTTCAGTTTTTTCCTGAAATATTCCAAATCTTTTCCCTCTCCGAACATGACAAAATTATAATCTCTTAATTCTTTTGCAGCATTAATCAATAAACCTATTCCCTTTATTTCAGTTATCCTGCATGATGAGCAGACAATTTTACTGCCATACTTTTTCCTCACGCTTTTCATTATTTTTTTGTCAATTGCCTGCTTAATCACTCCGTTAGGAATCAGTTTAATTTTGTCCCTCTTTACTCCCATTTTTAATAAAAAAAATTTCACGTACTCTGAAGTTGCAATTGTAAAAGCAGAATTATTGCAAATCAATCTTTGAACAAAACCAAAAAATGACTTAACAATATTATTCGAATTCAAGGCGTATTCAACACTTTTATTCTTCCTTAACATGTATTCAATGTACAAATCCCCTGAAAATTTCAAAACGTACGGCTTGCCTAAAATTAAAGCAGCAAGCATTGTAGGAAAGCCCGAAACATTAACGTCCTGTGCATGAAACAAATCATATTCCCTTCCTTGCTTCATTATTGTCATGAACAAATAATACATTCTCATGAAAGAGCCGATTATAGAATGCTTGCTTTTTGAAACAACAGGAGTCCTGATAACATTAGAAGCATCATTGTATTTCTCATCAGTCCCGTTAGTAACAATAGCATTCGCAACACCCCTGCGCGAGAGAATTTTTGAAACATATTCTATTGACGCTGCAGGCCCTCCAATCTGGGGAGGGAAATTTGACGAAACAAGCAAAACTTTCATAATAATAAAGCAATAAACCCCCTATTTTTATCTCTTACTTTGACATGAATCTGAGGAAAGGAACGTTCCAGAACAGGAAATAAATGATTTTCTTAAACCAATTAGGGATATATTTACCTAATTTTAAAAAATAAGGAACAGCATACTCCCTTAACAATAACATGTATGCTTTCACAATATTCCTGTCCTTGTAGCACAGGAAAGTGAAATGCTTTGCATAATACTGCAATTCATTATTCGTCAGATTATCATTTCGCAGGTAATCGCCAAAATAATAAGACAATTCAATATCCTCAGTTTTCAATAAATTATTCTCCCTGCAGTAATTGTACAAATCAGTGCCTTTGAAAGGGGTGAAAATAGTAACCTGAATAGAATCCGGCTTCACAATCTTGTTCAGATTAATAGTTTTTTCAATCTGCTCTTTCGTCTCATCTGGAAAGCCGATAATGTTAAAAGACATGGTTGGAATTCCGTACTTCCTTGCGTATTTGAAGGCATTGATTATGTGCTCGTCGCTGATTCTCTTCTTCAATAATTCATACCTTAATTTTTCATCGCCTGACTCAATTGCAATGTTAAGCTTTGAGCACCCCATCATTTTAAGCAGTTTAATCTTATTGTCAGTGCAGAAATCAGCCCTTACATCGCACTCAAAAGGCAAACCAATCTCCTTATTGTAATGTTTTCCTAAATAATCCAGACGCTCATTATTAATGATAAACAATTCATCAGCAATCTTAACGCTCCTGATTTTAGGATACTTGCTTTTCAGCAATTTCAATTCATCAATTATTTTTTTGCCTGACTTCGTTCTTGCATAAACACCCTTGCCTTTATACTTCTTAATCAGGAAATGATTAATGCAGTAAGCGCACTGGAAAGGGCAGCCCCTTGCAGAAACGTAATCAACCTGCCCGTACCTAACAGTCAAATACTGGTTCATGTCAAACAAATCATAATCAATAATCGGAAGCGCATCCAAATCCTTAATCAATGAACGTACAGGATTCCTGACAATTTCAGCACCTTTCCTGAACCAGAAATTCTGCACACTAAAATAATTTTTTTTCCTGCTGATTTTACCCGCTAATTCATACAAAGCCTCCTCACCCTCACCAATGCATAATGCGTCAAAAACTTTTGAATTAATGACTTCCTCAGGGAAAACAGTAGGATGAATGCCGCCACAGACATACAAAGCCTTATGATTCTTCCTGAACAATCGCGCCATTTTCTTAACATCATCATATTCACCGCTCCTTGAACTGAAACAGACAATGTCAGGCGCAAAACTCTTCATAACAGATAATGCTTTCTTCTCTTTCAAGCCGAAAGTGAAATCAACCAAACCAGTCTCAACACTCCTCTCTTTAAGATACGCTGACAATGAAGCAATCCCTAAATCAATATAAGGAATCCTCAAAGGATTAACGTAAACGAACAAAACTTTAACCATTTAGTTAAAAAAATAATATCTGGATGTTTTATAATTTATGGTAATCTTTAAAATACAATGCCATTTTAATCTTAATTAAATGAAAAAAGTGTCCATTATAATCCCTGCGTATAATGAAGAGGAAGGGCTTAAAAAAACAGTCAAAGGAGTTATACAAGCAGTGCCTGATGCTGAAATAATCCTTGTTGATGACGGAAGCAGGGATAATACCTGGAAAATTATGGAAAAATTAAGCAAAGAACACAAAAACATCAAATCGTACAGGCACAAAAAAAATAAAGGCAAAGCATCAGCATTAAAAACAGGATTCTCAAAAGCAAAAACAGACATATTGGGAACAATAGACAGCGACTACACTTACCCCCCGAAGTATTTTCCTGCAATGATAAAAAAAATGGAAAAAGGATATGATTTGGTTGTGGGCTCAAGATTTTTGAAAGGCTTCCCGAAAAAATACCCCTTAATAAGGGCTTTAGCGAACAGGTTAGGGGCATTAGCATCCAGCATAATATTATTCCACAAAATTACTGATGTAACAACAGGATTAAGAATTTTCAACAGAAAAGTTGCAAACCTTCCCACACGCGCAAAAAATCTTGACTTTGAAGCGGAATTAACCGCAAGAGTAATAAAAAGCAGAATAAAATATGCAGAAGTCCCGATAACAATGAAACCAAGATTAGGAATGAGCAAATTAAACCTGATAAAACACATAATTAGTTTCTTTATAGCAGTGCTGAGAGGAGCAGTGCTGAAAAGCAACCCTTAACCAAAAGAATACATTAAATAATCTTCATTCTCATAAACAAGAGTTAAATTAAGGTAATCTGGCTTTTTCACAACAATATAATCAGCATCATACTCTTCTGAAAGATTAATAAAATCATCAGTGCTGAAATTGTCATACTTCTCACTGCAGTGCTCCCAAGCGCTTGGAAAACCGCTGAAATCATCAGTAACGTTGCAGAAAACGTGCAACCTGTTAATCCATTCCCTTGCAATACTGTCAGAAGACCAGTAACCAGTCACCCTGAAATTAAAAACTTCCGCCCTCTCTGACAAGTATCTGAAACTGTCATCAATAGGCGGCGTTATAAAAACGCTGTCAACAGGAGTATTATCCTTTGCAAAAAGCGCAACTTCATCAAAAAGAGTAATACTCTTGTAAATATTCACACTTTTAATTGAAAAACCTCCTGAATAAAAAATGTAAAAAGTACTAAAAGCAATAAAAGCTGAAAAAATAAGGATTAAAAAAGTGCTCTTTCTCTTCAATGCCTCAAAAAAAGCAGCAGAGAAAATAACAGGGAACAATAAATTAACAAACATTGTACTCCTGAAAGGCAGTAATTTAATAACAAACGGAATCCTCAAAATTTCAATAAAAAAAGCAGAAATTAAAAGCACTAATGCAATGGAAATAAAAAATGTTAACAAGCTCTGCGAAGAAATAATAGTTCTCCTGAAAACAAAAAGTATGAACACGCAAAGGCAGAAATAAGAAGCAAAAATTATGTAATGAATAATGCTGAAAGTTGAAGGCAGGGCGTGATGCGGCAGTCTGAGAAGTGATTCTTCATAAACAAAACCAGAATCACTGCTGCCTCCACTCATGAACAAATAAGTCAAAAATAACATATAACTTGACAATAACAAAAACACTAATATGGGCCTGCATAATTGGTTCAAATTCATCTCCTTCCTCACAAAATAATAAAAAAGAACCATTGAAAAAATGATAAACATTAAAACACCTGTAGGCAAATGGAAATAAACAATCAAAGCCAAAAATAAGAAAGACTTAACATAATCATTTTTTAGGAACAAATAGATAGAATACAATAATACAGGCATAATGATAAGATTAGGAGTGAAATACGAACCTAACGGCTTGAAATAACCAAGAGTTGGCATGTTAAAAAAGAAAGCAGAAATTATAATGGCAAAAATTGCTGCCTTATTATTTTTCGACAAATGGTAAGTTATCAAACTTATCATGTAAAAAAAGAAGAATCTTGCAAGAATATGCGCTGTAAAAATAAGCACTTCAAAACTAATATTTGAAAAATCACTAATCCCCTGAATAATTAAATAAAATAATAATCTATGAACCAAAGGGTCGAAAGAGCCGGAACCAAAAATCAAATCATTAGAGAATAAATTATTATCAAAATACTGCTCAAGTGCAGGGAAATGCTCCGCGTGGTCAGAAATCCCGTAATCATACCCTTGAAAAATTACAGAAACAAAAGTTAACAATATGCAGAATAAAATAATTTTTTTAGCATAAAATTTTTTCATCACTGCACCTTCTTGAAAAATTCGCCAAAAACTTCAATCACGTAATCAATCATTTCATCAGTAATGCCTGGATAAACTCCTATCCAGAAACTATTATTCATAACTTTGTCAGTATTGACCAAATTTTTATGCACAACGTGTTTCACTCCCTTAAAATACGGCTGTTTTGTAACATTGCCTGCAAATAATAACCTGGTTCCTATTTTGTGCTTTTCTAAAAACTTGGTTAATTCAGTCCTGTCAACGCCGTCCTTGACTGTTATTATAAAACCAAACCATGAAGGAACAGAATTTTCTTCCTTTTCAGGCAGGATTAAATACTTGCCAAATTTTGACAAACCCTTGAATAATCTTTTGAAATTATGATTCCTCTTCCTGATAAAATCAGAAAGCTTGTCCATTTGCGCGCATGCAATGCCCGCCTGCATATCAGTCCATTTCAGGTTAAAACCTGCATGGGAATAAACATATTTATGGTCATAACCAAAAGGCAAACTCCCATGCTTCTGGTTAAACCTTTTATTGCATGTATTATCATGCCCTGTTTTGCACCAGCAATCCCTGCCCCAATCCCTTAATGACAAAATTATCTTATTAAGCAAATCATTATTCGTAACCACTGCACCCCCTTCGCCTGCAGTTATGTGGTGCGCTGGGTAAAAACTGAAAGTGCTGACATCCCCGAAAGAACCCGCAAAATCATTGCCATACTTTGAACCAAGAGCGTCACAGCAGTCCTCAACCAGCCACAAACCATGCTTCTTGCATAACTCCTTTACTTTTTTGACATTGAACGGGTTGCCCAAAGTATGAGCCAGAAATACAGCCCTTGTCTTCTTAGTAATTGCCTCTTCCAATAATTCAACATTAACATTATAATCGGGAATATTAATGTCCATGAAGACAGGAATGCAATCATAAAAAATGATAGGATTAACAGTTGTCGGAAAACACGCAGCAACAGTCAAAACTTCATCACTTTTTTTAATCCTCTTATCTCCCAGTAAAGGGGATGTTAAAGCCGCAAACGCAAGCAAATTTGCAGAAGAGCCCGAATTAACAGGAATAACATGCTTAACATTAAGGAATGATGAAAATTTTTTAATAAAATTTTCAGTAAAAATGCCTTCAGTCCACCATCCTTTTAAAACAGCATTAATGCCCGAGCATAATTCATCAGAATCATAAACTTTGCCAGAAACAGGAATTGCTGACTTTCCAGGCATGAAATCTGACGAAGGAAAAACGCCCTCCTCCTTTGCAAGCTTCCTGACATTATCCATAACTCACACTTATTGATTTATAACTTTAATAATTTATTGAAAAACTTTTAAACCCTCCGAAATAACTTAATCATTTAATGAGAATATTATTAGTGCAGCCGGAAAGCACAGAAGACGTTAACAAGGAATTCCTGTCACTGCAATATCCTATTAATCTTGGATACATCGCCTCTTCTTTGATAACAGCAGGGCATGAAGTTGAAATGATTGACTTGAACGTGTTAGAGCACAAAAAATTATTAGAGAAAATTAAAAAATTCAAACCTGAAATAGTGGGCGTTACTTCAATGACTCCGAACATTTACTTGGCGCAGAAAGCAATACAAGAATCCAAATCAGAAAATAAAAAAATTAAAACATTACTCGGAGGAGTGCACGCTTCAGCACTGCCTGAGGAAACGATGAAGATGATAAAAGAACTTGACTATTTGGTATTCGGGGAAGGGGAAGAAACAATAAAAGAATTAGCGGAAAAACTTGAAAAAAAACAAAGCGTGAATAACGTGAAAGGAATACTTTACAGGAGCAAAGGCAGGATAATAAAAAATGCTCCGCGCCCTTTAATCAAGAATCTTGATTCAATACCCTTCCCTGAAAGGGACTTGCTGCCAATGGACTTGTATACGAAACACCACGTAAGCAGGGGATTCTCCCGTGAGAATATGAAAATAATGGAAATATTAACGAGCAGGGGATGCCCGAACCAGTGCATTTTCTGCGCAGGGCACATAAATTACGGACACAGTTTAAGATTCAGAAGCTACGAGAATATAATACAGGAAATTAATGAATGCATCAGAAAATACAAAATAACACATGTATCAATAGAAGATGACACTTTCACAATAAACAAAGAATTAGTGAAAAAATTATGCAATTTTTTCAAGAATAAAAAATTAACATGGAACTGCAACGCTCGCGTAAACACTGTAAACTATGAAATTCTAAAATTAATGAAAGAATCAGGATGCAAAAAAATAAGCTTCGGAGTTGAAAGCGGAAGCGAAAAAATACTGAAACTGATAAAAAAAGGAATAACTATACCTCAGGTTAAAAAAGCAGTCAGTGACGCGAAAAAGGCAGGAATCAGGTACGTGGAATGCACGTTCATGATTGGCTCACACCCCGACGAGACAATGGAAGACATTGAAAAAACAATAAAATTAATGCATGAATTAATGCCTGACTTTCTCGCATTCAGCGTTATGTGCCCGTTCCCGGGAACAGAAGTCTACAACATGATGAAAAAAAGGAAATTATTAATGAATAATCCTGACTGGTCCCAGTTCAGTTTGTTCGGAAACCTGAAAAGATACGAAAAATTAACAAATATGACATCTGATGAAATGATAAATTTGCAGATAAAAGTATTAAAAGATTATTACAAAACGCCAAAATACGTATTGTCCCAATTATTAAAAATAAGGACGCTGGATGAAATAAAATATTTCACAAAAATGGGAATATTATACGTGAAAGAATTAATGCTCGGGAAAAAATCATAATTTAATCATTTTGAACATTTCATCCAAAGTGTAAGCGCGTACACCTTTACTTTCCATTTTTGACAATAACAATTTCACTTTCATCGGGCGCGGAGCTTTCTGGCTGGATTTATCAGTGCTGACGCTCTTAATTAAGGAAGAATCAAGGTTGAAATATTCCGCAAATAATTTTGCAAACTCGTAATTATTCACAAAATCCTTCCCTCCTATATTAAAAATGCCCATGGCTTTCTGTTTGATTAATTCCTTAATGCTTTCTGAAATGAAGTCCGCAAGAACAGGATTATTATACTGGTCTGAAACTGCAAAAAATTCCTCACCTTTTTTCAGGGAATTATAAACTCTTGCAATAAAATTCCTCTCATCATATCCAATGCTGAAAATTTTGCAAGGCCTTACCACCATTGATTTTTCATAGTTAAGAACTTCATTCTCAGCAACCCATTTTAATATGCCATAATAATTAATTGGCGTAGGAATGTCATCCTCAGAATACTCTACTCTGGAGCCGTCAAAAACGTAATAAGATGAAATGAAAACAAAATAAGAACCAAAAGATTTGCTTGCTGTTAAAAGATTATTATTGCCCTCATAATTTATTTTATACGCTAATTCCTTCTCAGTCTCGCACAAGTCAGCATTCACAAGAGCTGCAGCATTTATGACAACGTCCGGCTTAATCTTCTCAAAAATGCTGAAAACTTTTTCCCTGTCAGTAATGTCACAAGCGAACACATTATTTCCATCAGCAACTTTATCCAAACCATAAACTTCAAAAGAACCAGAAAAAACTCTGCGCATTGAAGAACCCAACTGCCCGTTAATGCCGCAAATTAATAATTTCTTCAAATTCTCTCGCCTCTTAATTTTAAAAAATTATTAATCTGGTTCAATGATAATTCGTAAATATCCTCATTTCTAAAATTTTTATACCATTCAACAATCATACTGACAGTTTCATCAAGAGTCAGGACAGGCTTCCACCCCAACTTTGAAACTGCTTTCATTGAATTAAGACATAAAAAATTCATTTCATGCACTCCCTTCCCATTCCCAGAATGCTTCCATGAACCTGAACTCCATTTTTCCAGAATCTTTTCAACCAAAGCCTTGACAGTGACAATATTATCATTTTCAGGGCCGAAATTCCACGCGCCTGCAAAATCAGCACTTGAAAATAATTTCATACCCAACAGTAAGTAGCCATTAAGAGGTTCAAGAACGTGCTGCCATGGGCGCACGGATTCCGGATTCCTCACAATAATCTCTTCATTATTAAGCAAAGCCCTCATGCAGTCAGGAACAATTCTGTCCTCGGCCCAGTCCCCCCCACCAATAACGTTCCCCGCGCGCACAGAAGCAACATTAACACCACTATTTCTGAAAAAAGAATCCCTGCAAGATGAAACAACAATCTCAGCGCATGCCTTGCTTGCACTGTAAGGGTCAAACCCTCCTAACTCGTCACTCTCACCATAACTCTTAGAATCATCCTTATTCTTATAACACTTGTCAGAAGTAATCATCACCGCAGACTTAACAGAATCACTCTTTCTTATGCATTCCAGAACATTAACAGTGCCCATAATATTAGTCATGAAAGTTAGGGCAGGCTCATCATAAGATTTTCTTACTATAGGCTGGGCTGCAAGATGAAAAACAATTTCAGGATTATGCTGCTTAAAAATTTTGAACAATTCATCAAAATTATTCACATCACCCCTCACGTCAACAATTTTATCCGCAAGATTTGCACGCTCAAACAAAGTATCAGCACCCAAGGAATCAATGGAATAACCAATCACTTTCGCACCCATCTTATTAAGCCATAAAGAAAGCCATGAACCCTTAAAACCAGTATGCCCAGAAACAAGAACTACTTTATTCCTGTAAAAATCATTAAAATCTTCCATAATAATTAATCCTCTAATTTTGTCCATGGAGCAGATTCTTCCCAAATCCTGTTCAAATCCAGATAATCCTTGTAAGTATCCATGCACTTCCAGAAACCATTATGCTTGAAAATAACAAGATTCTTGTCCCTTGCCACTTTTTCAAGAGGCTCTTTTTCAAGAATCAAAGAATCATCATCCCTTAAATAATCAAAAAATTTAGGCTCAAAAACGAAAAAACCGCCATTAATATAACTCCCATCCACTTGAGGCTTTTCCTGAAAATCCATCACAATATTCTCATCCACATTTAATTCCCCGAACCTTGAAGAAGGCCTTACACCAGTTATTGTGGCAATCTTGCCATGACTCTTATGGAAATCATAAAGTTTGCGGAGATTAATATTCGCAACCCCGTCTCCGTAAGTAGCCATGAAAGTATTATTGCCAACATACTTCTGCAATCTTTTAAGCCTGCCACCTGTCATAGTTTTCAAACCAGTATCAACAAGAGTAACTTTAATATCCTCCTTTAAACCTGACAAAAACTTAACTTTGTTGCAACTCAAATCAATCTCAACATCATTATTCAAAGCCAAATAATTAAGAAAATACTGCTTAATCATGTCGCCCTTGTAGCCCAAAGCGATTATGAAATTATTAAAACCATAATGAGCATAAGTTTTCATAATATGCAGAATAATAGGAATTCCCCCAACAGACACCATTGGCTTCGGCTTATACTCTGTCTCCTCCCTTAATCTGGTGCCCATGCCTCCTGCAAATATGACAACCTTAACATCCTCATGCTTAGTCATACTTATTTATTAAAAAAGAATCTATATTTAAATATATTCTTTGCAAATTCCAGCGCTGTAAAGAAGTTAACGCTTGATTTTCCAGCCTTCCTGTCCTTGGATTTGACAGGAATCTCGCCAACAGAAAAGTTCATCCTCTTCGCTTTAATCATAATTTCAGCATCCAAAAACCAGTCCTTAGAATTTAAATCCATAGCTTTAAAAACAGATTTTTTCATAATTTTTGGGCAACCATTCATATCCATAGAATCAATACCAAACAATAAATTCACGCCAATATTATAAAAAAATGAAGCAATACGCCTCAAAAAACCCTCAGTCCTGCTGACTCTCGCAACCTTGCAAACATCCAAATCATCCCTTTTCAGCCTCTTAAAAACACTGATAATAATACTGAGAGGAATCTGGTTATCACCCCATAAAAAACCAACAAAATCACCCCTACACTTGTGCAAACCCCTAAGCACGCCGTTGCCATAACCCTCATTCACTTTAACAACCACTTTCCGCACCCTCATATTCCTCTTTGCAAACTCAGAGATTAACTCCCCAGTCCTGTCAATTGAACCATTATCAACAGCAATAATTTCATAATCCAAATTATTAGCAGACAATAATTTTGCCAGCCTGCCCAATAAACCAGCAACGTTCGCTTCCTCATTATACAAAGGTATTGCCAAAGACAATTCAGGATTACCCATTAAAATAATAATAATTTAAAACAATTAAAATACTTTTTCCTTATTATTTTTAAATCACATAAACATGAATAATAACATGAAAATACTGCACTTCTCATGGGACACGCCCATTCCTGGCATTGGCGGAAGCACGCATGAATGGAACATGGCAAAAGCGTTCAAAAAATTAGGGCACAAAGTCCGCCTAGTGTGCGAATGGGAATATGACAAAAAAATCAGCGAGGACTTGGAAGGAATACAAATCAGAAGAGTGCACTGGAGAACAGGATTCAGGCAGATAAACCCTTTAATACTTTGCGTGAAGGCAAAACTTAACGCGTTATACCACATAATATTTTTCTCGCCGAATATTATTTACGAAAGGTACAGGATAATGGGAGGATTCGGAGTCCTCATAGGAAAATTGTTCGGGAAGAAAACAATACTCGAAGTGAATGACCCAACAATTGAAGCCCCCTACATTGAAGGCAGGATAGGATTGTTTACAAAAATAATTGCAGGCATTTGGGAGCGCCTAATATTCGCATGCAGCGATAAAATAATCACACATAATGAAGTAATGGCAGGAAGAGCAAACCAGAAAAAAGTCAGAATAATCACAAATGGAGTTGACACAAAAATTTTTAATCCCGAAAAATACGCGCGCACAAAATGGGCTGATAAATTCGTATGCTTATTCATAGGCACGTTCGCGGAATGGCAGGGCACTGAAACAATACTAAAAGCAGCGGAATTATTAAGAAAGAACAAAAAAATATTGTTCGCATTCGCAGGAAGCAAAGAAGACAATGAAGAAAACACTGAATATTTGGGAAGAATCAAATACTCTGAAATCCCCCAGTTAATCGCGAACAGTGACGTGTGCTTGTACACTCCTGACACTGAACACTACAAGCCAATGAAAAAATTAGGATTCTACTTCTCACCCCTTAAATTATTCGAGTATATGAGCATGGCAAAGCCCGTAATAGTAAGCGATGCAGGAAACCTTAAAAAAATCGTAAAAAATGAAGTGAACGGGTACAGGATAGGAGAAAATAATGGCGCAGAACTGGCAAGCAAGATTTTAAAACTTTACAGGAATAAAAAATTAAGAACAAGAATCGGCAAAAATAACCGCGAAGAATGCGAGAAAAAGTATTCATGGACTAAGATTGCAAAAAAGGTGCTGAAATGAAAATAAAAATAAAATTTGACAATTACGCAATAATATTCCTCTTAATACTTATTGGTTCAATCCTCATAAGATTCATTGATTTGAGCGCAGTGGGCTACGTTACTGACGAGCCGGTAATAATCACAGCAGGAATAAAACACTTCCTCAACAACCCATACCCTGTGTCGCTTTACGATATGGCAACGCCGGGAGGGCAGTGGCCAATAGGATTATCAGTCACACTATTATCAGGAAGGGATTTTTCAATAATAAAAGATTACAGCATGATGGATTATGCAAGCATAGACCTGAACAATAATTTATTGAAAGGACTGGAATTCGCTGCGCGCCTTCCGGGCGCAATAATGGGAGTAATCAGCGGGATAATAGTATTCCTGCTCGTAAAGGAATTATACGGAAAAAAAGCAGGACTAATAAGTTATGCAATGTTCAGCTTCAGCCCAATACTTATTGACTACAGCAGGATTGCATTGCTGGAAATTTACCAGATAACATACATGCTGATTGCACTATATTTCCTGTACTTAAGCGTTGCAAGAAAAGAAAAAAATAACACTTACTTAATACTCGCAGGAATATTCACAGGCTTGACTGCAGCAGCAAAACTAAACGGCTTAATGCTCATACCCTTATTCGCCTTGTTCACAATTGTATCGCAATTCAAAATCAAAAAGAAAAATAATGAACTGCAAATTAACTTAATTGGCTTCCTGAAAAATGCAGGAATAATAATACTGACGAGCACAATAATCCTTCTTATTGTTTTCAATTTCAACATAAACACCCCCCTCACAGTCTACAATTATTACAGCCAGACGAGCGGAGCTACAGGGTTGCAGTTCGTATTATTCCAATTAATTTATGACTCCTTATTCTTCTTCAACCCGTTAACGTGGATATTATTAATTGCAGCATTATACTTATTGATAAAAGATTTGGGAAAGATTGAAAAGAATGACTTATTCTGCCTATTCCTCATCTTATTAATAATTATCAGCGGATTCTTTGACACGCACAGCACCATTAAGAGAGGAATACAGTTCATGTGCTTAATATTCATAATAATCAGCAAATTATTCTCCCAGAAAAAATTCATAATCAGCAGAAAATACTGGGCAATAATACCAATACTGATAATAATCATGAACTTAGGATTAGTATTATACTACTTCCCGAATACAGGACTGGCAAAAAGCGTAATATGCACTAATCAGGAATGCCTTGACGCGCATAATACGCGCAATTATGACGCGAGAATAGTCGGGGAATACTTCAACAATTTAGACAATGCAGTCATTTATGATACTGTGAGCACAACAGGATTAACAGCATTCTACCTCAACAAGGAAGGAAATTATTACTTAACTGGGGGGATTGCAAAACTGCAGCTGAACAATACGTGCCCAAATTACCAAATACTGAAAAATGTGGGATTCAATTACGTAATAGATAACGGAGGATGCTTTGCAGAAATCAGCAAGAATCTGGAAAACTGCACGTACGAAAATATTTACATAAAAAATTATGAAATGGTTAAAATTTACAACATAACCAACTGCTAATATGATGAAAAAAATAAATTTTACAGCAAGAAATTATTACCCAGACTCCCCTGGAGGATGCGAAAAAGTATTCTACGAATTATACAAGCGCGCAAAAAAAGATTACAATATTAAAATAATCAGCAGTTACGAAAACAAGAAAAAATTCCCGAAAGGAAGCGATACTTTCAGAAAAATAAGAACAAAAAACAGCATAATCAGGTACGCGTATTACGCGTGGAATATGAGCCTGAAATCAGTGAAGAACAATCCGGACTTGATTCACGCCAACAACATAGAATGCATCAGGATAAGCAAAAAAATACCATTCATATTAACAATCCACCACGTGGGGCACTTCCTGAACCCTGAAATCAGGAAGCAGGACTTTTTCACAAAAATTATGGGAAAAATAATTGTTATGCAGGCAAATAATGCAGACAAGGTAGTAACAGTCAGCAACTCCGTGAAAAAAGACTTGATTCTTATGGGCATAAAAAAAGACAAAATAATAGTAATACCAAACGGCATTGATTTAGAAATATTCAAACCCCTAAAGAAGAAAAATAAGAACAAAAAATTTGTAATCACGCACGCGTCAAGAATAAGCCCTGAAAAAGCGCAGCACTTCACCATTAATGCAGTAAAAAAACTGCCCGAAAGGATAAGAAAAAATATTGAACTGCGCATAATAGGCTACGTGAGCGACGAAGAATATTACAATAAACTTGAAAAAAATAAAAGCGTAAAATATTATACAAATCTTTCGGAAAAAAATTATGCAGAAAAATTAAGGGAAAGTGACTTAATAGTGTTCCCGACAATGATGAGTGAAGGATTCGGATTAACAGTGCTGGAAGCGCTCGCATCAGGAGCGCCAATCATAGCCAGCAGCCAGGCAAGCATTAAAGAAGCAGGCGGAGAAATCTGCCAGTACTTCAAGCAGGGCAATGAAGAAGAATTCATCAAAAAAATAATAAAATTGTACGCAAACAGAAAATTAAGAATAAAATTGTCAAATGAGGGAGTGGAATGGGTTAAAAAATATTCATGGAAAAAAGTGTATGATGATTACACAAAAATTTATGAGGAATTAATGCAATGAAAATCAGCATAATAATACCAACGCACGGCAGGCCGGGAGTGTTCAGCCAGTGCCTGAAATCAATAAATTTACTGAAAAAAGAATTGGACAAATTCAAACCATACGAAATCATAATAATCAACAACAATAATGAAAAATTAAGGAACGAAACCAGCAAAGCGTGCAGAGAATACGATTTGCCAATAAAAGAAATAGTCATGAAGAAAGCAGCCGGAAGCGTGAGAGCGCGCAACGCAGGCATTAAAAAAGCAAAAGGCGACGTGTTAATCTTCTTTGATGATGACACAATAATACTTAAAAATTATTTTACTAATTTAATGAAGCACTATAAGGACAAAAAAGTGGGCGCAGTTGGAGGAAGCGAAATAAAGCAAAAGAATACTCTGCTGCATAAATTATTCTTCAAATTCCACAAACCCGGAAGCATTACGTGGAGCGGAGAAATAATAAGCAATTTCTCGCCAGATTACAACAAGCCAATAATTGTGAAGCACTTACACGGCTCAAATTTCAGCATCTGCAAACGAGTAATTGATGAAATCGGATTAATGGACGAATTAATGATAGGCCATTACAGGGATGAGACAGAATTTATTTACAGAGTTTACAGGAAAGGATACACAATTATTTTCGAGCCAGAAGCAGAAGTAATACACACAGAATCAAATATTGGAGGAAGCATAAGTCCCTCAAAGAAGAAAGAATGGGCTTACTGGTACCACAGGAATACGAGTTATTTCTTCTTCAAACAATTATACACAGGCAATCCATTGCAGTTAATCGCATACATTGCAAGGGAATTAATAACATCAATAATCAGGGCAATCATTTACAAAAACTCATACTACTTGTTTGAAATGAAAGCAGTCAAAGAAGGACATGATTTGGCTCTTAAACGAATTTCTTATTAAAAGTTACGTTCTTGTCAAAAAAGTAGCCGAAAAATAATACAAGAAAAGTAGTAGCAGCCCTGCTGATTAAACCATTAAATAATAATATTTCAACCAAAAAATACATCAATACCAGCGTGAAAACGTAGGACAAACAAACCATTAACGCGTAAAAACCCAATTGCCTGAACTTCCTTGACTTATCCCTGAAAGTGAATCTCTTGTTCAAGCCGAATTTGACAAGAGCGCCGCTAATGAAAGCAAAAGAAACCGCGTACTGGTAATACAAGCCGGATAAACTGAACAAAACGAAAAAAACAATCCAGTCAGTCAAGGTGGCAATTACTCCAACTCCAACATAAGAAAAAAACTGCTTCTTAACCATGAAAAATAATAATCAGTCAATGCTTTAAATTTTTAATCTGAGCATGACTAAATCATAAAGCATGCCAATTGGCGTGAAAATGTTAATCTTGCTCTCCCCTTTGCGCCTCACTGTCTGCACAATAGTATAAGTTGCAATCCTGAAACCTGACTTTCTGACTTTGTAAATAAGCTCAACATCAAAAACCCAGCCCTTATTCTTCAAAATAATATTCTTAACGCACTCCGTTCTGAACACTTTCAAGCCTGACTGCGTATCAAACGCTATTCCGAACAATAAGAACACGAAAAAATTAAACAATAACCCTCCAATCCGCCTGTACCACTTCGTCTTCCTCACCCTCACACTCTGGACAAAATCATAAAATTTCAGCTTCTTAACCATTGGCAGAATATACTTCGGATGATACTCCATGTCAGCATCAATAATAACACTAATACTCGCCTTTAATTCCTTCAAACCCCTCATCACAGCATTCCCCTTTCCCTTCTCACCCCTTCTCTTAATTATTAAAGAATTAATATGCAGTGCTTTGCACTCCTTCCTTGCAATAACAGCAGTGTTATCACTTGAATCATCCACGAGAATCAGCCTGAAATTATTATTCCTTAATTCTTTTTTCAAAGTTTTAAGAAACAAAGCAATACTACCCTCCTCATTCAGGCACGGAACAACCACGTCAATCATAAAAATATTAATAAAAAGGTATGTGATTTAAAGATTATGATTTCAATAATAATCACTGCCTGCAGGGAAGAAAAAACAATAATCAAATGCATCACGTCAATAACTTCCCAGCGCATAAAAGAAGACTATGAATTATTAGTAATCGCGCCTGACGAAGCCACGCTAAAAGCAGCCAAAAAAGCCTGTAAGAAAGTTAAAACAATAAAAGACAAAGGATTAGGCAAATGGGACGCCTTAAATCAGGGTTTCAGGAAAGCCAAAGGCAGAATACTCATATTATTGGACGGGGACACATATTTGCAAAACAGCAGTATAAACTCCTTAATCAACGCCTTTAATGAAGAAGATACCGGAATTGTGAGCGGCAGAGTCATAAGCCAGAATGCAAAGAATAACATGCTCGGATACTGGTCGCACCTGCTCGTAAACGCGGCGCACAAAGAACGCGAAAGAAGGGACCGGAAGAAGGAATTCATCATATGCACAGGATACCTGCTAGGAATAAGAGCCAATATTATCAAGAAACTGCCTGAAAACCTGTTAAGCGAGGATGCTTACATGAGCCATTACGTATGGAGCAAAGGGTATGACACGCGGTACGCTGCTGAAGCAAAAGTAATCGTGAAATACCCCTCAAATTTCAAGGACTGGATAAAGCAGAAAAGAAGAAGCACTGGGGGATACCACCAGTTAAAAAAATATTTCAAAAAAAACCCAAGAATGAGAAGCTTCACAATAGAAGCAGTAAAAGGGCCTTTTTACGCATTAAGTTATGCAAAGAATTTGAAAGAATTAATATGGAGCTTAATATTATTCCCCGCAAGACTATACTTGTGGATATTAACATTTTATGACAAAGTTTCGCGCAAGAGTTTCAGGCAGGTATGGCAGAGAGTGGAAAGCACAAAATAAATTCACTTCTTATTCTTAATGTTTAAAAAGTTCACAATAATAAAAACAATAACCATTAACAGGACGAAATTAATCAACGCGGAAAGAAAAGAGCCTATTCTTAATTCAACAACCCCAATTGAAAGAACTATATTCTCCCATTGCCCGTAAGAATTCAAAGGAAGAATTACAGGCATAACAATATCATTAACGAATGATTTAATCAAATCATTAACAGCAATGCCGCTGATAAAAGCAATACCCAGACTGACAATTTTATATTCTTTCAGGAAATCCATAAAACTTTTAAAAAAATTAAACACCATAACAACCTCATATTAATACAAACAAAACCCATGGAATAATGCTCATGATTAACTGCAAACCAGTCAATCTCATAACAATGCCCTTCTCAGTAGCACCCTTCCTGCCCATCACGAAATGAGTCAATGAATACACCTTATCATACTTATTCCTAACCACACCATTAGCGCCTAATTTGCCCAGACTCACCGCGAAATAACCCAAATCCTTCAAAGAGCGGAGTTTCAAAATCCATTCAATAATGAACAAAGTCATAGTCACTAACGCGAATTTCTCCATATTGGCAAGAATAGTGCACACTGCAACAATGCCTCCCAACGCGTAAGTCAGACTATCCCCGGGCAAAATTTTCGCAGGCACAAAATTATAATACAAAAACGCCAGCAAAGCAACAGTGGTTGACAATAAAATAATCGCGGGAATACTCTGCCCCAAATACAACGCGTATAAACCAAGACTGAAAGTGTAAATAATTCCCATTCCTGATTCAGCACCATTAAAACCCCCCAACAAGTTAACCATGTTAGCGCATCCCACAATAGCAACAGGAACCACTAATAAAGGATACAATAAGCCAAGATTAACAATGCCAATCAAAGGAATGCTCATAGTAGTAGTTCCTGCATTAATAACCATTAAAGGAATAACCGCGGGCAGAGTAAACAGCGGCTTCTGCCACTGCTTCAAACCCTTCTTGTAAGAGAAACCCTCATAAGTGCGGGGTTTGCTGTTCAAATCATCAAAAAAACCAGCCATGGTAATAATAAGAATTGAAGTAATCGCGCTGAACAATTCAATCATGTTAGCAGAATCATGATAAACAAAAGTTTCCAGAGCAATGTAAACAAACAAACCCATCAAGACGCCGCTCATAACTGAAATGCCGCCGCTGCTCGCAATTAATGACTTATTCTTCTTATGAACATCAGACGTTACAACACCAATGCTTCTGAAGAAATTGATAAAGCCAGGAGTGATAAAATAAGTAACCATGAAACTGACAGTCAAGGTTATCAAAGAAACAATCATTACCAAAATACGCCCCCAGGCACTTCCCAGTAACTCTTCAAAGGCTCATCAAGAATGAAAGGACTAAGTTCAGTATAATTAATCGCGTAAATCTTAATATCAGTCAAACTCTGGCTAAGCATACCCTGAATAGTCAAAGGCCGGCTATTATCATATGCCAAACTAAAACCCGGAACCTTAACATCCAATAAGTACAAGTAAGTGAACAAATTATCACTCGCATTCTTCGTGATTAAAAGAATGCCGTCATCAAATAATAACGGGCATGCAGGAATGCCGTCATCACGAGTCCAATAACACTGCTCACCCTTAACGCAGTAGCAGTTGAAAGGAATAATCTCACCCTGATTAGGATAATACTGGTTAACAATAACCCCGTAAGGCTGCATTAACGGACTCGTGCCGTTATAAGGATAAATAATGTTGTAAATGTAAGTGGAGCCGCTCTGGAAAATAAAATTATTATAAACAAAAGATTCCTGCAGAGGGAAAGCGCCGTAATACGAATTAAACACTAAAAGAGTCGGGTACTCTGTCGCGTTAACCAAATTAACACTATTATCCACTTCCTGATAATAATAACCAGGCACATAATACGTTGGGCGCTTGCCAATCCTGCCCATCTGCACGTACTTCAAAACGTCATCATCAATAATCAAGAAATAATCAGGCTTTCCGAAAGTTCCTGCAAGAACAGTGGCGGGCTCAGTCATGTTAAAAAAACCATTATCATAAATTTGGGAAGCAAACAAGTACCTTCCAATCATGTGGTCCAGGTTAACATCAAAATTTCCGCCGTCAAGATTCGTAGTCCTGTTGCCCATAGTCTGAACCCAGTAGCCATAATCCCACCAGTGAGTGAACACGCTGTCAACAGCAGTATTACCCTGAACCCAAATCATGGCTTCATCCCACTCACCAGTAAAGCTTGAATACAAGTTGCTGTTAGCAGCAATTGCAATATTCAAATTGTAAATAAACAATACACCAAAAATTGAATAAGTAATCACGGCAGCAAAAACTCCTGACTCAACAAAACCCTTAATCCACTTATTGAATTTCTTAAAAAAATAACCTGACAAAATCATTGCAGGAGGGCACACTGCAAAAATGATGCGCACGCCACCCCTCGCGCCCACAGCAGAAACGAAAAACCAGAAAAACATGAACAAATAATCAACCCTTATGCTCTTGAAGTTCTCAAACTTTTCCTGGTTCTTAACCACGAAATAAGCAAGGTAAACTGCGAATGCGAACAAAATAATGTAATGCAACGGCACGCCGAGGACTGACTGGCCGAAAAAAGCAGTAATGCCCGCGTATTCAGAAGCAGTGCTGAACCTCGAAAAAATAAACAAGATAAGAGTTAAAATATACGTTGAAGTAATGATTAATTTCTGCTTCGGGAATTTTTTGAACATTTCAAAAAAGAGTATGAAAGAGCCGAGAATCATCGTGAAAAAAGTGAAATTCATAGGACTCCACCAGTCAACATGCCCGCTCGGGTCATAAAAGTAAGGCGCCTGATTCTCATTAACGCTCATAGCGAACGCGTCAGAACCGAAAGGATTGCTCATACGCTCAAAAGCAAAATTCAAAAGATAAGAATAAAAACCAAAACCCGGATAAACCAAGCTGACAAGCACCAATAACCCTATTCCCACAATCATTGAATAAAAATGCTCAGACAACTTCTTAGGCTTGTATTTTTTAATATATTTTTTAATCCTCGGATACAATTCAAACCTGTAAAGGTTCAGAACCAAAGCAACAGGGAAATAAATGAACATGTAACTCTTGAAAATGTCAACAAAATTGCCGTACCTCCCAACTAAAAAAGTAACACTAATAATTGACAAAACTATTACAGCAAAAACAATTGAATCATTCCTCTTGCTGATTCCCAAAAATATTGAAACAAGGAATAATGCGCCGAGCGCGATGAAAGTGAAATTAACGCCGCCCCATGAAAGTACTGAACCAATCACGCACAATCCTGCAGGAATAGAATAGAATAATTTCTTATGCCAGTCATCATTCTTTAACGCCTTAATAATGAAATAAATAAGTGCGAACAAGAACATGACAGCAACTGACTCCTTCTCAGTGAAGCCCGCGCTCGTCCTGTAAAGGAAGCCATTAACAACAGCCAATAATAATGATGAAGAGAATGCAACAGTGTTGCCGAAAATATCCCTAACGAACAGGAAAAAGAAAATCATCCCAATACAAGTCACTATTACAGGATAAATAATAGCAGCATTGACAATGTCAACATCAGCGAAAAAGTTCAGGAAATAATAAACTGCAGCAGTCGCGTAAGAAGGCATTAACAATTCCCTTGAAGTGTCAAAACCTGAAGGGTAATACCTCATAGTATCATTCAACGGCACACCACCCCATTCAACAATATCCCTTGCATAGCGCAGGAAAACATGAGGGTCCAATGCCAACAGGAATTCACCGTTAAGATTAGGCAAATCCCTTGTCCTGACATAAGCAGTCAGGCTGATAATGAGAACCAAGCCTAAAATAATCAGCAACGTCTTATTCTTTTTCAATTTTGAGAAAAGTTCATCAAAATCAACTTCAAAACTCTCCTCATTTTCTTCCTTAACCATGATTAAATATTCACTTCAATAAAAGCAGCGATTAATAAAAATATAATCCCACCAATTATTAAATATGAAGTATTCTGAAAGAGTTTAAAAAAATTCCTGCTCTTATAATGCCTCCTCACAACTGCCGCGCTGATAATGCCTCCAGCCAGACTTGCCAGGAAATAAGCCATTAATTCAAAAATGCCGTGAAACATGTACTGTCCCAAACCATAAGGCAGTGAAGAAAAATAAACAATTCCTGAAAAGTAATCACCAGCAACCACTTTAACCAACTGCTCCCTTATAAACAAACCAACAGCAGCTCCAAGAACGCTCGCATTCCACGCAAGGATTAAAACTGCGCCAGCGCCGTAAATGAAAGAAAACAATAAGCAGAAAAATAACACCCTTAAATTGTTCATGAAAATTAACTCAAACAAGCCGTTAAAGACAACGTTGCCGGTAACTAATGACTGCATTGACAAAATATTACCAACCTGCTCCGAGAAAACACTCTGCAAAGCCCAGTCAGGAAGGAAAGAAAACCACAAAGAGAAAGAAACAGTGTATCCAAGAAATAAGAAGAAGAAAACGCTGATTAAATCCAATTGCTCATGAAAAACCTGCTCCTTTTTGTCAATTAAACGAAGATTAAGATTCTCCTCATCCTTTAATAAATTCACAAACAAAGGAGTAGTCGCAATCGCTGTCAAAAAAATTGAAAAAATGCTGGCCTGAGAAGGGAACACTATCAAGGACAATAATATGGCAATGCTCGAATAAATCAAACCCATAAAGAATAAAGACCAGCTATTCCTCTTCGCCTCAACAGGGGTTAAAAAACTTTCAAGCACCAAACCATAATCATCTCAAATAAATTTTCCTGCTCTTGCCGCGGAAACCGCTCCCAGTATCCTCTGTTCTTACAAATTCCAATGTTTCAAGACGATTTAAGTATTTCCTAAAAGTCCTCATACTAACACCTTTATGATTCTCCAAAAACTTGTCATACAATTCGCCGGTAATAGCACCATTCAAGGTTTTCAGTAATTCAAGAATAACCTGCTCGTGCTCCTCTAACTTCTCAGCCTTCTCCTTAAACAATACGTTCTTAATGCTGCTCACTGCTTCGTCCACGTGCTTCCCAAACACTTTACGGCTTGAATCATTCTCAGCAATCCTCCCGGATTTCAACAATAAAGAAATGCCCAGCCTCAAATCATTATGCTTAAAAGAGTAATCCACTACTTTGCTGAACGCTTCATCAGTGAAAACTTCCGGATAAAACGCGTGATTAACCCTCTGCATTAAAATTTTGCTGACATCATCCCTTGAATAAGGCTTAAAATCCAGATTCTCCACATTCAGCCTTGACAACAATCGCGAGTCAACCTTTTTAAGAAAATCAGAATAATTACTGATAAACAACAAACCAATCTTCCTGCCAAAACCCTCAATTAAAGGATAAATAAAATCCAGACTCCTTGCCTTGTCAATCTCGTCAAAAGCAATAACAATACCCTTCTTATTGTCAATCTTCTTCGTAATGCCCCTGATAATCTCGTCAGTGCTCACACCCTTCCTCGGATAAGGCACGCCGAAAAACTTGCTTAACTCCACAAAAACGCTGTGATAAGTCGAGCACTTCCAATTATTAATATAGCAGGGAATAATCTCCTCGCTCGTATTCTTCAATTCATTAAAAACGAAGCGCACGCTCAAAGTCTTGCCAATGCCAGGCTTGCCAGTGATGAAAATATTAGCCGGACGCTTCTCAGCAAATAAAGGCTTAATTCCTGAAACAATATTCTTAATCTCATCCTCGCGGTTAGTCACCGCAGGAGGCACGTAATCAAAATCTAACACGCTCTCATCAGTAAAAAGTGTCTGCTCGCTACCAAGCATATCATCAAATAAAGACATACTATTATAGGAACTTTTAACTATTTAAAAAAATTCCTGTAATTAATCACTAATATCAAAACTTTAAAAATAATCAGGCAATCAATAATATAATACAATGGCAGAAAGAAAAAAGGACAAAACAGCAAAAGATTACTACAAAAAAAATCCTAACACCGTAATACGCGCAGTGAAAGCAGGAGAATTATCACTAGTGGAGCTGGAAAAATTATTAAAAAATGAAGCGCAAAGGAAACGCAAAAGGAAAACAGTAATGAAAGCAATAAATGACAAAATCACAGATTATGAATCAAGGATTAAAAAAATCAGGGCAGAACCAATAATAAAAGTAAAACACGAAAAACCAGAAAATACTGACAATAAAATTCTTGGAGGAGTAAGCCAGGCAGTCAGCGACGCAACAGGCATAAACGTAGAAGTGATAAGAATATTATTCCTCGTGTCATTCGTGTTCTTAATAGGAATACCAGTATACGCATTATTGTCATTATTCATAAAAGAGAATTAGAAACCGTGCTCGCCCTTCAAAGGCACAAACCTGAACTCGCCCAAATCACTCTTAACAACGCCCTTCCTTGTCTTTTTCAATTTAATCATGGTTTGGATAAAATCGCCGACAGGAATAACCATTACTCCGCCAATCCTTAACTGGTAAACCAAAGGCTCGGGAATTTTAGGAGCAGCAGCAGTGACAATAATTTTGTCAAAAGGCGCGCCCTCAGGACAGCCTTTGCTCCCGTCACCAAGCAAAACAGTGACATTAGAATAATTTTTCAGGTTCTTCCGCGCAAACAAAAATAACCCCTTCAGAAATTCAACTGAGAAAACTCTTCCCTCTTTGCCAACGCACTCGCTCAATATTGCTGCCTGGTAACCGCTCCCAGCGCCCACTTCCAATACCTTCTCACCCTTTCTGGGGCTTAATGCCTGGGTCATTATTGCAACAGTGGTGGGCTGGCTAATAGTCTGCCCCTCCCCAATGTGCAGTGGAGCATCATCATACGCGTAATCATGCAAATATTCAGGGATGAAATTTTTTCTGTCAACTTTCCTGAAAGCATTAAGAATATTCTTAGTAGTAATAATTTTGTCTTTTTTCCAGTAATTAATCAAAGCCATCTTCCTGCTCATTATTAATTCTTATGAATCCAAATTTTTTTAAACCTTTTATTATTACTAATCTAATTGATGAGCAATGAAGTTATAGTAATAGGACATAAGAATCCTGATTTGGACAGCGTGGCAAGCGCCATTGCTTTTGCAGACTTCAAAAACAAGACAGGAGAGAAAGGATGGATTCCGAAAGCAGCAGGAAAACTGGACAATGAAACCAGATTCGTATTCGACAAATTCAAGATTAAAGCTCCTGAAATAATAGAAAATTTGAAAGGGAAAAAAGTTGCACTAATGGACCACTGCACAATGTGCCAAATAGTTAACGGGATAGAAGACGCTGAAATAGTGGAAGTGGTAGACCACCACAATATCGGGGATATTGAAACCAGCAAGCCCATAAGGTTCCATAATGAACCAGTTGGCTCAACGTGCACAATCATAGCATCATATTATTTTAACCACAAGATTGCAGTACCTGAAAAAATAGCACAATTATTGCTTGCGGGGATTATCAGCGATACTGACCTGTTCAAATCACCCACAACTACTCAGCTGGACTTGGACATTAAAAAGAAACTTGAAAAAATAACAGGAATTAATTCCAAAATGCTTGGCGCTGAAATGTTCAAAGTGAAAAGCAATTTCTCCTCAAAAACCACAACTCAGATTATTACTGAGGATTTCAAGGAATACGATTTGCCTCTTGGCGTGAAACTTGCATGCTCTCAGGCGAAAACAATGAACAACAAGGAATTCCTCTCAGAGAGGGGTGATGAAATATTAAAGGTTATGAAAGAATTATCCGCGAAGAACAATTACGACTTATTCGTTGTCATAATTACTGACTTATTTAAGGAGGGGAGCGACGTCTTTGCCATTGGCAGGACTGACATTTTTGAAAAAGCAATGGATGCAAAACTGAAAAATAATCACGTTTACATTCCAGGGCTTATGAGCAGGAAATCGCAGGTCATCCCGAAACTAATAGGATTAAAGGAATAAAAAAAAGAGAAAAAATAAAAAAATAAAATTTTCTATCAGCAGCTTCCAGTTGCCTGCGCAACCTGTATACTGTCAATATTTTCACAACCGCTCAAAGCATTATGCAATGAGCACAATAATCCCAAAGGACCATTAGTCAAAGACAAAGCACTGCTTGTTCCGATTATTACGTTGTCAAAAACGTAAGTCGGGCTTGACGAAACACTTAATTCATCAGCAACTAATATGTCTTCAGCGTACAAGTTCCATCCGATTTCTGAATTAATGCATTCATTCATTAATGTCTCATTATATCCCATGTTCTGAATTGTCTTGGATATGTTCATGTCATTATTGATATGGGCTGTTATGAAATCTGTCCAGTTATTGTAATATTTCATTGCGCATAATTGTGCAATATCATTCTCAACCTCTTCAGGGCCGTGCAGGCTGCAGTAATACTTAGTATCATTCTTCTGCTCGCACATTCCATAAGACTGGTAGTAATTCTTGTAATCGTCAGACAAAGCATTCCACTGCGCAGCAGTGTAAACGTTCCCAATGTAATGAATGTTCAAATCAAAACCTGAAATAGTATCCATTGCATTTATCATTGTCTGCTGAGCTGGCTTCCCATAAGGGCACTCGCTCATCACGAACAAGTCAATAGTTGGAGTATTGGTTTCATCCCTTACCAAACTCTTTGTTCCCTGAATATTCAATAGGTAATAATCACTTATTGGAATAATCCAGTAATTATCTGAATACAGTGTGAAATTACCAGCATCCTGAACATCAGAGGCGAAGAATGCAGCAGGCAGACTCGTAATGCTTAATTCATTAACGAATTCCTGGCCTTCGGGGGTGTTAACGTCAACGTAATGAGTTTCAACGTTAGCAAAATCCAGCTCCACTCTTGGTTCTATCCAACTACTATCACAAACCGGACACGAAGAATCTGTTAAAACGTAAAAAGTAATTGCACCTTCCGAAGAAACAGGGGTTACAATGTTTAATGAGTTAACAATTAATCCAACAGCTATTATTCCTGCAAGGAAAATAACCGGCACTTTCCAGTTAAACCCCTCACCATTCTTAACCTTCCTCTTTGAATTCTTAACACTCTTACTTTTAACTTTCTTAGTTCGAGCCATAGCATATATATTACTGAATTAGATTTAAAAAGTTTTATGTTAATTAAATACTTCATAAATATGATGGATTTCATAACTGCAGGCAAAATAACTAAGGAAGCAGTGATTCTTGCAAGGAAAAACATACGCGAAGGAGTAAACATTTACGATTACGTGAAAAAAATAGAAGACTTCATCAAGAGCAAAGGTGCAGGACTCGCTTTTCCAGTGAACATCAGCATTAACGAATACGCAGCGCATGACACAGCAGATTATAAGAGCAATAAAATTTTTCAGGCAGGACAGGTTGTAAAAGTTGACATTGGCGCGGAAGTTAACGGTTACGTGGGTGACAGCGCATTCACCAGTGAAATAAAAACTAAAGAATACTCTGACTTAATACTCAGCAGCGAGAAAGCACTAAGCGAAGCATTGAAAATAATAAAGCCTGGGATTAAACTGCGCGAAATCGGCGCAGTAATAAACAGTACCATTGCAATGTTCGGGTACAACCCCATCAAGAACTTGGGAGGGCACGGCGTGGGAAAATACTCACTGCATACCGGGATATTCATACCAAATTATGACAACCATGACAACCACGAACTAAAAGAGGATGACATGGTTGCAATAGAACCATTCGCAACAACAGGCAAAGGGAGTGTGGTGAGCAGCAATTCAGTAAAAATTCACTCATTCACTGAAAAAAAGCCGGTGCGTTCCCCAAGCGCAAGGAAAATTCAGGAATACATTATGAAAAATTTCAACACCCTGCCTTTTGCAGAGCACCAATTGCAGCCATCATTCAAAAATTCCGAGATTAGATTCGGAATAGCAGAATTAATCAGGGCAGGCGCTCTTCACTCATATCCTTTGCTAAGGGAGGCAAGCAACGGAGTAGTGAGCCAGGCAGAGCATACTGTCTTAGTGAAAGACGAGCCGATAATAACAACTAACTAAGTTTTATAAATGAGAATAATTTAAGTTTTAAACTAATGAATATTGCAATTATAGGAACAGGCTATGTGGGATTAACAACAGGAGTGTGCTTAGCCAGCAAAGGGCACCAAGTCACGTGCGTGGACCTGGACCAGGAAAAAATTAACATGATTAATTCAGGCACTCCGCCAATTTTTGAGGAAGGCATGAAGGAATTGCTGGAAGAAGTGATAAGCGCTGGATTGTTAATCGCGACAATTGACTCAGAGAATGCGATAAAGCATGCTGAAATTATTTTCTTATGCGTCGGCACTCCAAGCAAAGATGACGGAAGCATTAACCTTGAATATTTGAAAAAAGCAGCAAATACTATTGCAGAAAAAGCAGGCAACCATAAAATTGTAGTAATCAAAAGCACAGTAGTGCCGGGCACTACAATGAATGCAGTGAAGCCAATACTTGACGCATCAGGCATTAACCACGGATTGTGCATGAATCCTGAATTCCTAAAAGAAGGCGCAGCAATCAAGGACTTCTTAGAAGGCGACAGAGTAGTATTGGGAGTAACTGACAAAGAAACTGAAACAATAATGCGCGAATTATACAAGGACTTTCCCCAGCAATTGTTCATCACTAATCCGACAACTGCTGAAATGATAAAATACGCGAATAACAGTTTATTAGCCACTAAGATTAGTTTCGCGAATGAGTTGGGGAATTTGTGCAAAAAATTAGGTATTGACTCCTATGAAGTAATGGATGGAGTAGGATTGGACAAGAGGTTAAGCAGGCAATTCCTTAACTGCGGCGCGGGATTCGGAGGCTCATGCTTCCCGAAAGACGTGAAAGCCATTATAAGCAAAGGGTTAGAGGAAGGCGAAGGAATGAAATTGTTAAAAACAGTCATTGAAGTGAATAATGAGCAGCCGGTTAAAATGATAAAATTATTAGAAAAGCACGCAAATCCTGTTAACAAAAAAATAGGAATACTAGGGCTCGCATTCAAGCAAGGAACTGATGATGTGAGGGAAGCTCCGAGCATTGCAATAATTAATGAATTGTTAAAAATGAATTCTGACATCACAGTTTACGACCCTGAGGCAATGAGTAATGCCAAGAAAATATTCAGTGATAAAATAAAATATGCTGAGAGTGCGCGGGAATGCGCCAATAAAAGCGATGCAATATTAATACTTACTGGCTGGGACGAGTTCAGGAAGCCGGAATTATACAGTAATAAAATTGTGATTGACGGCAGAAGAATCAAAGAAGCAGAACAAAACGCGAAAATATACGAAGGCATCTGCTGGTAATTTCACAATACTTAAATAATCCTTGAATTAATAATAATCCCTGAATGACTCACACTTTAATGATAAGCGAGAAGCCTGATGCTGCGCACAAAATAGCAATGGCACTGGCAGACAAGAACACTATCCATGAAATTAAAATTAACAAGACAAGATACTACACCTTCAAAAGGGGAGGGAAAAATTATGCAGTAGTGCCGGCAGTGGGGCACTTGTTCACATTAAAAAATTTGAACGGAAAAAAATGGACATACCCGGTTTTTGAAAGCGAGTGGGTGCCGTCATTCGAAGCTGACAAGAAAGCATTATTCACGAAACAATACTACAAAAATTTTGAAAAAATGGGAAAGGATGCTGATGAGTTCATAGTGTGCACTGACTGGGACACTGAAGGAAGCGTAATCGCGTACAACATTTTAAGATTCATACTTAAAAGAAAAACTGCTCAGAGGATGTTCTTCACCACTCTAACAAGCGAGGAATTAAACGAGAGTTTTGAAAACGCTAAAAAAACAATAGACAAAGGCATGATAAACGCTGGGCTTGCAAGGCACAGGCTTGACTGGATGTACGGAGTAAACTTGACACGCGCACTAACACTATCATTGAAGAAAGCAAGAGGAGGATTCCACCTGTTAAGCACTGGCAGGGTTCAGGGGCCAACCCTGAAAATATTAACAGACAGGGAAGAGGAAATAATGAAATTCAAGCCTGAAGATTACTGGGAAATCCGAATCAAATGGAACAAAGACTATGACACTATTTACGAAGAGAAAAGAATCTTCCAAAAAGAAATAATGGAAAGAATAGCAAAAGAGTGCTCAAAAGCAAAAGAAGGAGTCATAAAAAAAGTAACCATAAAGGAAGTAAAAGTTCCCCCGCCATTCCCCTTCAATCTTACGGATTTGCAGAGCGAAGCATACAACCAGTTCAAATACAACCCCTACAAGACCCAGGAAATTGCGCAAAAATTGTACACCCACGCATTAATCAGTTACCCGAGAACAAGCAGCCAGAAACTGCCGCCAAGAATTAATTACGCAAAAATATTAAGCAAATTAAAAAACCAGAAATTTTACTCCAAAAACTGCGAGGAATTGCTGAAAGAAAAAAACTTAAAAGCTAATCAGGGGAAAAAAGACGACTCAGCGCACACCGCTATTTACCCAACAGGGGAAACGCCCAAAAGTTTAAGCGTGCAGGAAAAAAACCTTTACGACTTAATAGCCAGAAGATTCCTGAGCGTTTTCGGAAAAACAGGGCTTAAAGAAAGCAAAAAAATAATCATAAACGTTAACAATAATAATTTTGTAAGCCACGGCTCAACAATACTTGACAAAGGCTGGATGAAACACTACGGAAAATACGCGAACAACAAGGAAACATTACTGCCTGAATTGAAGGAAGGTGAAAAAGTCAGCGTTGACAAATTCGAAACCCTGAAAAAAGAAACCCAGCCGCCCAACAGGTACACCCACGCTGGAATCGTGAGCGAAATGGAAAAAAGAGGATTAGGAACCAAAGGAACAAGGGCAAATATTGTAAAAACCCTTAACGACAGGGAATACATCCGCGAGGAAAGCATACACGTAACAAAGTTAGGATTGGGAGTCACGAAGGCATTAAAGGAATACTGCCCGAGAATAATCAGCGAGGATTTAACCAAGCGCTTTGAAAAATTAATGGAATTAATCAGCAAAGACAAGGAAACCAAGGAAGAAGTAATCGCGCACGCGCAGGACGTCTTAACAGAGATAAGCAATGAATTCAAAGATAATGAGGAAAAAATAGGGAAAGAATTAAACAAATCATTGGAGGCAATGTGGGAAGAAGAAAGCAATGTAGGAGAAAAAGCAGGGAAGTGCCCAAAATGCGGGGGCGACCTGGTAATAATGTATAGCAAAAAGAATAACCAGGAATTCATCGGCTGCGCGAATTACCCAAAGTGCGAAACAAGCTACAGCCTGCCGCTAACAAATTATGAATTAACCAAGAAAACCTGCAAGTGCGGGGCGCCAATAATAATAACAGGAAAAAACAAGTACGAAACGTGCATTGACAGGGACTGCAAAACAAGAATAGCAGGCAAATGCCCTGAATGCGGAAATAATTTAAGATTAATGTTCTCGCACAGGGGTTCAAGATTCATCGGGTGCAGCAATTACCCGAAATGCAAAAAATTGTACGGCTTGGCAGGCAAAGGCGAAATAATATTCACAGAAAAGAAATGCAATAAGTGCGGGGCGCCAATAATACTTTTAAATGATGAGGAATTATGCCTTAACAATAAAGAATGTGAGGGGGCTGGTAAAAAAAATGGTAAAACCACACGTTGACTGCAAAAAGTGCACAAGACAATTCGTATGCGTAAGCGTCTGCCCAGTGAGCGTTTTTGAAAAAACGAAAAAAGGGTGCGTTAAAGTTGCGCATCCTGAGAAATGCATAGGGTGCTTAGCCTGCGAAACTAATTGTCCTGAAAACGCGATAAAAGTAAAATAATCATTTCTTCAAAAGTATTCTGGAAAAGATTAAGACAGTTACAAAAGACATAATAAAAGTGAAAATTCCAGTAGTGATGAGCAAAGAAACGTCAATGAACGGGTGAGTATTAAGGAAGTAATCGCTGAAATCATTCGCCAGAAAAAAAATGATTAAAGGGATAATATGCTTCATTAAAAAATCACCCTCAATGAATAAGAAAGACTCTATTAACAAGCCAAGGTGCATTATTATATTAAAAATTGCAGGCAATAATTGAACCATTAAAATCGGCTGAGTAAGAGTCACAACAACAGTCCAAACCCCGTACTTGAACGCCGACAACCTTGCAAGAACTTCAAAATACTTATTATTAAAACCCATTAAGAATATTGCAAAAAACAAGGCAGACAATGGGCAGTCAACCACTAACAACCAAAGCTGAGGGGCAGTACTCATTAATTGAGGAATGTAAGAATACATTCCAATAATGAAGCCGAACAAGTTAAGGAATATAAGAACGTGCCTGAACAAAGTATTCATACACTTTAATTAATCACTTTTTTCAATAAAAACATTACCTTTATAAATTCCATAATTCTAAAAAATGAGATTATGACCCAAAGAAAAGGAACAGCAAAAATAATTGACAATTACAACCAAAAAATCCGCGATTTGGAAAAAGCACTCCTCAACAACGGAGAAGAAATTATGAATTTGGCATATTTAAAAACAGAATATATAGGAAAACACAATGATTGCATAAAAAGAGGGGACTGCATAAAATACTTAAGAGAATACACAACGAGTTTAATAATAAGATATTTAATGCGCTAAAAATCGCCTATTGATTTCTGAGGATTAACATTAGCATTAATAACCGGCTCGCCGTACACGCCGTCATAACCAGGCTTAACCCTCAATGATTTATCCCTTAAAGACTTAACAATGCTGCCCAAATTAGCAAAAGAATTATTCAAATCATCAACAGAAACTTTGAACATAATGTTAAACTCGTTCCCGTACTTCTTAATCAATGCCTCATAAATAACCCACACTTTCTTGGTGCTCACGCCAGAACTAACTAGATTGCTGACAATTTCAATCAAAGGAATATGATACTCAAAAGGAACAGCCTTAGCAGGCTTGTAACCCTCGGGCTTGTCAGCCAATTCCTCAACCCTGTGCAAAACTCCAATAGTCAATTCCCTGCCGCACACAGGGCACTTATTGCCAATCTTTATTGACTCCGAAGGATTAAGGCACACATTGCAGTTCCTGTGCCCGTCAAAATGATACTTGCCATAACTTGGGTCAACTTCAACAGTGAATTCCAGCTCTTTCCTCTTCAGCGCGTTCAGCAAGTAATCATAAGAAAAATCACTAGCATCACCTCTTAGCACGTTGCACTCCCTGCCAATCCTGCTCACGAAAGGAGAATGGCAGTCGCTGTTGCTCACCAATACTTTATCACTAATGCTTGACAGCCTCCAATTCATAAGAGGATCAGAGGATAACCCTGTTTCCAGAGCAAACAAATCCTTGGCAAACTCGCCGTAGCAATCATTCAAATTGTCAAAGCCGCTCTTGCTGCCGAACACGCTGAACCATGGAGTCCAGATGTGCGCAGGGATCAGAATATTCTTTTTTGAAACACTAAACAAGTGCTCGCACAATTCAACACTACCCATTCCAATAATAGGCCTGCCGTCAGATGAGAAATTGCACTTCTTCCCCCTCTTGTACAAATCAATCTTTAACTCATCATAAAACTGCTCCACAACGTCAAAGTCAGGAAATAATACAACGTGATGAACCCTCCTTAACTTGTCATCCTGCGAGTAAATCGTTGCAATCTCGCTGCTCAGAACGAACAAAGTATTATTATACTTGCTCTTGAAAACGCCGTTGCCCAAAGGCTCAGTTTCATTCCTTAACTCCTCCCTCCACTTCGGGTGGGTAATGTCCCCTGAGCCGATAACGTTCAAACCCTTCATTTCACCGAAACGGGACAAGTGCTTAACGTCCATGTCCTTGCTAGTGGCGCGGGAATACTTTGAATGAATGTGCAAATCAGCAAAAATCATAATTAATAGCAGGGATAAAAGCAGGATTTAAAAAACTTTTATAAACAAAAAATGTGCTAATAATAATCAGTGCCTGTGAGGAAGATTGGCTTGAGATGATTAATGATTCTTAAAGTTGACGCCTGAGGCACTAAAATTTTTTCAAAAAGTAAACTGAATTAACCAAATCTGATTTTTCAGCGCGCACATGCTCTTCCCTGAGAATCTCGGCGCCTAAAAATTTCAGGCACGCACTCATCTGCGAGCAGTAATCACTCGCGCTGTCAGGGATTAAATTATTATGATGGGACAAGTAAACAGTCAGAAAATCCTCTTTCCTGACTAATTTTTCAATTTTTGCGTATTCAATCACGCTGCTGAAACCAGCATGAATGTCCAAATCTGACAAAGCACTGCTTCTGGGAAAATCATCCTTCTCACAGCTAATTTTAAATTCAAGCACCATTGCAAAACACCAATTAGATTATTTCACAAGAGGCTTACACCTTTGTAAAATACGCTGTCATGCCCAAGAAAAACATTGCATTAAAACCGTTCCTGCTCAAGCAATCCATAATTGTAATAATAAAAATTTGTACTTTTAAAGTTTTGCTAAAAGAATTTGTCCAGTCCTGTCTGCGATTTTGACTTATTAAAATCCCTGACGCGCTTCAAAGCATTAACAACCCTGTCCTCGCCGAATTCATGCTCAGAGCATAATAATTTAATCAGTGCTTTGTCATCAGGCTCCTCCCATTTCAGCGAGTAATCATCAGTTACTGGGTGGTTCATGAACAAGTCAAAAATTTCCTTCGGAGAAACGTCAAAACTCCACTCAATGCCTGCAAAAATTTTATTAAAAGTCTTCAACTCCTTCACTCTCTTGTAAGCAGTTTTCGGGCCAATGCCAAAAATACCCTTGGGATTATAATCAGTGCCCACGAGAATTGCCAGCATTATTAACTGCTCCTGCGACAAACCCAAACGCTCCAATTCCTTTTTCAGGACAATCATTTCAGGGCTAATATTCACATAAGCATTCCTGTAAGGAATCTTCCGCTTCCCTGTAATGTTCAGATTCCTGACAAGAACCGGCGACTTGAACAGTAAAGAATCATAATCCTGGCTCACGCACGCAAAAACGTCACCATTCCTGCACATGTGGGACGCCTGCGCTTCACCCTCGCACGGAGCCTGAATCACTGGAACACCTATGAATTTCAGCAACTTTTTTGACTCCTCAATCATTTCAGGAGTCAGGCGCGCCATCTGCATTGACTTACTCCTTGCAGTTTCATAATCCTCAACTTTCAATGCCTGCTCATACTCCTCCCTTGCCTTCTCACGCGCATTCCTCCTCGTGCTCACAGTATTATTCTTAAAAACCGGCGGCTTGCCGTCAAAAACAAAGCAGGGCTTCACACCATCACTCATAATCTTCGTAGTCCTGTAAAATAAACCGCTCAAATGGCTAGTAATCCTGCCCTTGGAATCAGCCAAAGGGGAGCCGTCATACTGCCTAATTGTTGAAACGAACTGGTAAAGCGTGTTATGAGCATCAACAGCAATTTTCTTCCCAGCCAAATCCTTAATGCTGATTTCTTCAGAATGAACCAAATCCTTGAAAGGGACACCCATAAATAATAATAACTGCTGGTTTTTTTAAATTAAACTAAAACTCTTCACAACTTCATACTCAGCCCCTGAACTGTTAAGAATTGATTTCATGAGAACAAAATTTTTAACAATAAAATGTTCTGACTCGAAACGTTCAGAAAAAATTTCAGCATCTGAAAATTTTTCCTTAATCCTTGCAATTGTCAGGTGGGAAACGAATCCTGAATTATCAACTCCGAACCTGCTGACATGCCTTCCTAACTCTTGGGACAATTTGAACAAGCCAACATTGCCCTCGCCAACTCCAATCCATAAAATTCTTGGAAAAACTTTGTCAGGAAAAGCGTCAATTCCAGACAATTTAACACTGAAAAATTCATGCTTAACTTTTTCAGCGCACCTGATTAACTCATCAACATCTTCAATTTCACCCATGAATTTAAGGGTAATGTGAAGATTGCTGGCAGGAATAAACCTGACATTTCCATACCTGCACATTAATTCCTCAACACTTTGCCTGGCATTCTCAGGGATTTCAACCGCGAAAAAACACCTCATGAAAAGAATAAGAATTTTAAAATTATAAAAACATTATTAATCATTAAATGAAAAGGTTCGTCCCGAATTACACCTGCAAAAAAACAGAACAAACAGGAATTACCTGCTTACAAGCATTAATGGATTACGCAGGGAAGGCAGGAATTTACGAGAACAAAATTAATGATATGAGCGAGTCAGCAAAAAAAATCAGCAAAGAATTAACTGCCAGCAGCCCTTGGAAAACACTGATTATTTATGACTTGGCAGCGCTTGCATTGTCTAAAAATTACTGCGCGCGAATAATCAAAGAAAAGGATTCGCACCCGTCAGACAACAAGAACATTAACGATTACAGCAGGAAAGAGAGGGAAGAATTGCTAAAAAAAGGGTTAAAGGAAGAAATAATAGTTGAAATTGAAAAAGCACTTATAAAAGAGCTGGAAAAAAACCCTGTAATGGCGTTCATGAACCTAAATTATTTGTACAAGCAGAATAATGCGGGGATGGGATGGATAATAATCACTGAATACAACCCCAAAATGGACGAATTTATCATTTATGACCCAATGTATTACACGCGGCTGCCGAAAACTGCCTATTGGGAGCGCATGAAAAACACCCCGAAAAAGAGGTTCATCACCTTCAAAAACAATTATTTCCTGAAAAACTGGAGACTAACAGGCGAGACAAAGGTTTTCTTCAAAGGAGATGCAGAAAGAACAGGATTCATGCCATTTATCAGGGAATTCCTAAGTATATCGGCAGCCAATACGTAAGTGCATCATATATATTCTATTAATTGTATCGATTAGGAGTAATAATTTAAAAAACGCGCCCAATGTTATTACATACTGTTATGAAAAAAATTTATGTCAGAACCAGCGAAGGGAGAATTGAAGAGCAGGAAAATGACAAAATAGTCAACAGTTTAATGAAAGAAGCTGATTTGCCGAAAAATCTTGCAAGAAAAATAGCCAGCGAAGTAAGGGAAGAGCTTGAAAACCTGAACGTAGAATACGTAAGCGGGCCGTTAATAAGGGAATTAACCAATGTGAAACTGCTGCAGTACGGATTAACAGATGCAAGGGACAAATACACGCGGGTAGGGCTGCCGGTTTATGACGTTACGCAGTTAATATTCAACATGGACGATGAGAACGCTAACACTTACTACAATCCAGGATTCGTGCATAAAGCAATGGGCGACAGGGTAGCCAAGGAATACGCATTATTAAAAGTCATACCAAAAGAAGCAAGCAGGGAGCACTTGGAAGGAAAAATACACATCCACGATTTGGACTATTTCATAACTAGGCCGTTCTGCTTTGAAGTGCCTGCAAGATTATTCCTGAAACACGGAGTCAAAACAGACGGCAAGGGAATAAGCACAGCAGTGGCAGGGCCTGCCAAGCATTTAAATTCAGCAGTCATGCAACTGGCAAAAGTTCTGCAAACCAGCCAGACAAGCTTCAGCGGAGGGCAGGGATACGATTTCCTGAACGTAATATTAGCGCCTTACGCTAAAGGGCTGACATATGACGAAATAAAGCAAATAATCCAGTACTTCATTTACGAATTATCAATGACTAATTTCAGCAGAGGCGGACAAACCGCTTTCACAAGCGTCAGCCTAGAATTCGAAGCCCCTGACTTCCTGAAAAAACAAAACGCTGTGCTTCCAGGAGGAGTAATAAAGGAAGGAGTGACTTATGCTGATTTTGAGGATGAATCCAAAAAAATATTCAACGCATTCATAGACACTTACATGGAAGGAGATTATAACGGCAAAAGCTTCAACTTCCCAAAGCCGGAATTCAAACTCAGAAGAAACGTTGTAAGAAGCAAAAAATTTGACAAAGAACTGCTCGAAATTTCAAAACTCACCGCGAAATACGGAGTGCCATACTTCCTGAACCTCGCAGCACCATACATGCCAGACGCAGTCCAAAGCCAGTGCTGCCGCTACTTCCTAATACCAGACAGCAAGCAGATGAAGCAAGTGGAAGAAGGAAAATTAAGATTCGGAAGCCTGCAGACTGTAAGCATAAACTTGCCAAGATGCGCTTATGAAAGCAAAGGAAACCAGGAAGAATTAATGGGAATAATAGACGAAAAATTTGAAATAGCAAAAAGAGTTTTTGACGCTAAAAGAAAAATTTTAAGAAAATACTTATTAAACGGGGGGGCGCCGTTCCTCACGCAGGAATTTGACGGGGAACCATACTTTGACATAGACACAAGCACTAACACAATAGGATTCGTAGGATTAAACGAATTAGTAAAGTACATGACAGGCTATGAAATGCATGAAAACCGTGACGCGTGGAAGTACGGGCTGAAAATATTAAACCATTTGAAAGACAAAACTTTCAGGATGCAGAAAACAACAGACAGTAAATGGAGCCTTGTGCAGACGCCTGCAGAGAGTGCAGCCACAAGATTTGCACAATTAGACCAGAAAATAAAGGAAAATACTGCAAAAGGAATAAGAGGCACAAAGAACGTTTACTACACTAACAGCAGCCACGTATTCGTAGGAGCAAAAATACCATTATGGCAGAGAATAAAAATAGAAAGCAGCTTTCACCCATTACTAATGGGCGGAGCCATTACGCACATATTCATGGGAGAAAAAGACCCTGACCCTGAAGCAATCAGGAGCTTCGTGAAAAACGTAGCCCAGAAAACATTATGCTCATACTTCTCACTAACAAAAGATATGACCCACTGCGCGGACTGCGGAAGAATGAGCAACGGCATGAAAAACGCGTGCCCTGGATGCGGAAGCAAAAACGTTGAATGGTACTCAAGAGTGACAGGCTATTTAACTCCTGTAAAAGCATGGAATGCAGGCAAAAAAGCAGAAATGAAAGACAGGCAGAGGTACGAATTATGACAAAGAAAAATGCAAACAATAACGTATTAACAGTATTCACAATGCCAAACTGCCCAAACTGCCCGAAAGTCAAGGAAAAATGCGAAGAAATAAGCAAAGAATTAGGATTAGAATTCAAAATCGTGAACATTAAGGAAGACCCATTGGAAGGGTTAATGTATCAGGTAATGGAAACTCCAAGCATAGCATTAAATGATGAAACATTATTCTTCGCCGAGAACCCCAGCAGGGCAGAAATAAAAAAAGCAATCAAAATGAATCTAAAATAGGAAGAAATTAAAAAGCGCAAATTTTTCCAAAAAAGTAATAATGAAATTAATCGAATCAATAAAGAACCAGACAGGCTCTAACGGCGAGAAAGGATGGCCAGTATCAGTAAGGGACAGGATAGGATTCCCGCACAATAATGAATTAAGAGTCACAACTGCGAACTTTGCAGTAACATTCTTATGGACAATGAGGGACGCAGTGCTCCCGTACTTGGACAAGGAAAACCTTGCAATAGCAGCAAATTTTTACACGCCAGCAGGGCTTGAAGGAATGGTTCGCAACTTATTAGCCAACCCTCACATAAGATTCATAATATTAATGGGAGAAGAGTACGCGTCAAAAAAAGGATGCGACACGAAAACTGAACTCACATCAGCGAACGCGATAAGGCTGTTCTTCGAAAAAGGAATAAATGAAGAAAGGAAAATCCCAGGATTCGAAACAGCAGTGCACTTTGACAATAATATACCCACAGAATTAATCAATAAAGCAAGGAAAAATGTTGAACTAATAGACCTGAACAAGACAATGCCGAACGCGCCATTAAAGGAAAAAATTGAAGAAGCCAACAAGATAATGAAAACGAAACGCGAAAAACCATTCATGAACGAACCAGTAACATTCGATTACGAAAAACAGGAAGAAACACAGCCTTACGAGGGAGGGCCAATATTAGTCCACGGCTCAAACATTCCAGACTCGTGGATAAAAATGATACACTCAATTAACACTTACGGCAGGAAGAATTTGATGAACGCGAACACTGACAGGTGGGTTAAAGAAATAAATGATATGACAGTAGTAATACACGACTCCCAGAATATGGACTTGACAATTAACCCGTTCCTCGTGCCGTTAACAGAGGAAAAGATTAACGCTTACAAGGCAGAAATATTGTCGCCATTATTGCCTGAAGGGAAAGCCTACACTTATGGCAACAAATTAAGGGCGTACGTGGCGCCTGCAAATCCTATAAAAGAATTAGTGAATACTGAGGAATACAGGGATTACGAATTCGGCAAAGGCTCATGGATTGATGCGAACGTGAAATACTTGAACGAGGACTTTGCTGAAGTAAACCAGATAAAAGACATTATTGACGTGCTAAAAAGGGATGTTTACTCAAAAGCGTGCGTTGCAATAACCTGGCACGTGCAGGACGAATTAATGAGAAAGCATAAATCAAGCCCTTGCTTAGTATTCCTACAGGCAATTGTTCAGGACGAGAAACTAAACCTTACAGTATTCTTCCGCTCGCATGACATGACGCAGGGATGGCCTGAAAACGCTTACGGATGCGCAGCAATACAGAAAGAAATAGCAGATAATATAGGAATTGAACCAGGAGTTTTGACTATTATGTCAGGCTCTGCGCAAATTTACAGCCATTACTACGAGCAGGTCAAAGAAATGCTTGAAAAATACCACCAATACGCTGATAATTTTAATGATGCAAGAGGCAATTATGTAATAAGAACTGAAAATGATAAAATCATTGCAAAGCATTTGCATCCGAAGGACAATTCAGAACTTAACACTTACGAAGGAAAAACAGCAAAAGAAGTTTACGCGCAGATAGCACAGAAAGGCGCGCCAACCAGCCCAAGCCACTTAATGTATTTAGGCTCAGAATTGGGAAAAGCAGAAACAAGCATAAAAAATAAAACAAAATATGAGCAGGACGAATCATAAAATATTATAGAAATCTTCAAGTATTCCCTTAATAGTATTGGCAGCATCAGCAACTTCTTCCTTTGATAATCCAACATTCTCCACATAAAAAATAGGGCTGCTATACGTTAACTCGCTTCCCCTGTAGTTTGAGTAATCTCTTTTAAAGTTAACATTAACTTTTAAATTCCTGCTAAACTCACCAGCGAACCTCTCAGCCCGTCTCAAATCACCCTCACCGAATACATTAATTGTTGAATAAATAATCATTTTTTCATCATGCAAACAATAACCCAAACGAGTGCTGGGCGAAACAGTATCATAAATTTCTTCATTAACCTTTCTAAGGACAAGAATCAAATCTTCCATAAAAGAATTAAAAACACCACTAATGCTTAATTGTTATGATAATAGTTTTAAAAGGCGCTGACGGGAGCGGGAAAAGCACTCAGGCAAAAAAATTATACGAACACTTAACAAAGAAAGGTTATGAATGCGAATTAATGAAATTCCCTTATTATGACAGCGCGACAGGGAAGAAAATAAAAAAATACCTTGATTGCGAACTAAAAATGACAACCCTTGAATTCACAAGGGCGCAGTATGAAAACAAACTCGAAAAAAACGAGACAATACAAAAATACCTGAATGAAGGCAAAATAATAATCCTTGACAGGTACTCGTTAAGCACTTACGTTTACGCAGCAGCAAATTATGACGAGCCTGAAAGGACAAAAATTATCAGCACTGTCAAGAATTGGCAGAAAAACCTTGTAAAAATAAGTTTAGGATTCTTCCTCGATTTGCCGCTGAAAATAAGCAACGAAAGGACTGGCGAAAGAGCAGAAAATAAAGACTTGTTCGAAAAAAATAATGAATACATGAAAAAAGTTTACGAAGTTTACAAAACAGAAGCAGAAAAGGAAGGGTACGCAATAATAAACTGCGCAAACCATGAAGGATTGCAGAATAGCAGGGATGAAATATTCAAAGAAATCCTCAACAGCATTAAATCAAAAACAAGTCTAAACGTTTAACCATAACTGCCTGATTATTATAAAAATTTTTCAAACCTGCAAGGAATCCTGACTCGCCCTTTGCATGCTTTCGGTACCACTTATACGCAAACAAGATAATCCTGTCATACTCGTTCTTCTCGTCATGATTTGACAGAGCAGGACTATCCCTTACGCAATGCCTGAATCAGTGAATTCATACTTCAAACCCTCAGCCCTGCCAATCACCCTCTTCAAATAGGAAATGAAACTCCCGCGCTTCTTATCCTTCAGGTTATTAATCAGTTTGTTAAGCATTGCTTCATGCAGTTTCAGGCTTGACTCAGTCAATAATCCGAAGCATAAGATGAAGCAACCGATTACTGACAATAATGATGACAATTTGAACAAGAAATCCGCCTCCCTGAAACCTGCAGATAATAATATCAGCGCCATGCCTGATGATACGAGCAAAAACTTATTCTTCAAAGGCAGAACATTAACTGAAGAAACTGCAAAATTGTAAAAAATAAAAGCAGAATAAATTATTGAAAAAGATAAGAGGAATAAATGCATGCCAGTGCTTGACAAAGTGTCAAAATCCTGAAGGAAAGAATTAACTGCAAGAATGCTCAAAGAGAAAATAATCAAGGGAGAAAAAATAAGGATTAAATAATTCCTGTTCCTGAAAATTAACGAATCCTTAACAATAAACGATGCAATAAGCATTAAAGTCAAGGAGCACATCATTGAAAAAACTGAAAAAACGTTAATAAGGACTCTGCCGAAAGATGTCAGGAAAAAAATGCTCCCAAGAATGCTGAGCCCGAAATAAGCCAGAATGAAAAAAGCAGCCATTAAAATAATCTTGGAAACAAACCTCTTAACTCCGCCGCCGAATAATAACAGGAAAACAACACTCATCAATAAGATAATGTCAACCATGAAAAAAATGCTGTCAACGTATTCAGGATAAGCGAAACTGAAATAAGTGGAGAGGAAAGTCAGACTAATACCAACGCACATCAAATAAAAAATGTAAACCTTGTCCATTTAAATCCCCTTCATTATAAAAGGATGCGGGTTTTTAAAATAGTAACTGCTGCTGAAAAATTCATAAATATTTATATATTCAATTAATTTAACTATAACGTATGCAGGTTTACTTTGCAGGAATACAGGAAGTTTCAAGCATAGATTATCCAGGAAAATTATGTTCAGTTGTCTTCTTTCAGGGCTGCAATTTAAGATGCAGGTTCTGCTACAACGCTGACCAGTTAGGATTCACCAATAAAAAACCATTAAACCACATTTTTTCCGAAATAACCAAAAATCTGCAGGTAATTAACAGTGTAATGCTCAGCGGCGGAGAACCGCTCATTCATGAAGAGGCAATACTGAAAATCAGGGAATGGTGCAATAATCACGACTTAAAATTGGGAGCGGAAACTAACGGGACATTCCCAACCCGTTTGCAGAGATTAATGGAATTGAAAGCATTTGATTTCATAGCAATGGACGTTAAAAGCGCATTCAATGAAGATGATTACGAGAAAGTAACTGGTTGCAGAAGGATGTTCCCCCAATACATGAAAAGTTTCAGACTGCTCAAAAACAGCAGAGTCCCGCACGAGTTCAGATTAACAGTCACTCCCGCACTGCACAGCATTGAAAACATTATGGCAATAAACGAGGAAGTAAAACCCTCAAAATTAGTACTGCAAAGATTCCAGGCAGGCGAGAAAGTAATGGACAAAACCTTAAACAACGTATTCTTCCCCTCGCACTTTGAAAAAAGATTAAAGATGTGGAGCAGCAGGCAGAAAAATACTGAAATGAGATTCTGGAACTAACAAATTATCCTCATCAGCAATAATTTTAAAAACGTGTTAATCATTAATTAAATCATGCTTGACATAAACCTGTTCAGGACTAATCCTGAAATTATAAAAAAGGATTTGAAGAAAAGAGACAATACTGAAAAGATTGGATGGGTTGACGAAGTAATAAAATTAGACTCTGAGTGGAGAAAACTCACCCAGAAAAGGGACATATTAAAAAATCTGAGAAACACGGTGAGCAGGGAGATTGCCTCAACAAAAGACAAAAAAGAGAAAACCAAGAAAATTAATGAGATGAAAAAAAATAATGAATCAATACTCGCGGCAGAGAAAAATATTAACGAGAAAAAGGAAAAAATTGACTACTACTTGGCAAGGATTCCGAACATATTAGACGACGACGTGCCAGCAGGAAAAGACGACACAGAAAACGTTGAATTATACGCTTCCGGAAAAAAACCAAAATTTAATTTTAATCCGAAAAGGCATCAGGAATTGTGCGAAAAAAATGACTGGTATGATTTGGAGCGCGGCGCGAAAGTTGCAGGAGCAAGAAGCTACTACTTAAAAAATGATTTGGCAGTCCTTGAACACGCAATAATACAATACGCTATGGATTACCTCTTAAAGAAAGGGCATACATTCATGACCGTCCCCTACATGTGTTATAACAAGTGCTTTTACGCAACAGGATTCCTGCCCGCAGGAGAGGAAGACATTTACAGGATAGAAAATGAAGACACAAGCCTTATCGGGACAAGCGAAGTGCCATTAGTCGCGTACCACATGGACGAAACACTGCTTGAAAGCGAGCTTCCGAAAAAATTCGGAGGATTCAGCGCGTGCTTCAGAACAGAAGCAGGAAGCCACGGAAAAGATGAAAAAGGATTATTCAGGGTTCACCAATTCAACAAGATAGAAATGGTAATATTATGCAAACCAGAAGACAGCCCAAAAATCTTTAAACACTTGCTTAAAACTGCTGAAGAATTCTGGCAAAGCCTTGGAATACACTACAGAGTAGTTAACATATGCACTGGTGACATGGGAGTCACGGCAGCAAAAAAGTATGACATAGAAGCATGGTTCCCAGGGCAGGACAAATACCGGGAAGTCGGGAGCTGTTCAAACATAAAAACTTACCAATCCAGAAGGGCAAATATTAAATACAGGGAAGAAAACGGGAAGCCGCCGAAAGATTACGTCCACACCTTAAATAACACTTTAATCGCAGTTCCAAGAGGTATGATCCCAATGCTTGAACAATTCCAGACAAAGGAAGGCAAAGTCAAAATACCAAAAGTGCTGCAGCCATACATGAACGGGAAGAAAATTATCGGATAAAAACCTTTTAAATAATCGGATTAATTCTAATTTATCATGGAAAGAAAAGGAACAGCAAAAACCGGAGAATCATACGTGCCTGACTCGAGCGTACTCATTGAAGGATTAGTCAGCGAAATGATTGAAAAAAAAGAAATACAAGGCACTATCATATTGCCTGCTGCTACGCTCGCAGAACTGGAGCATCAGGCAAATAATGACTCACCAAGCGGATACTTGGGAATAGACGAAATCAAAAAATTAAAAGAGTTAGAGGAGAAAAAGAAGATAATCCTTAACTACTCAGGAAGAAGGCCATCACCATTAGATATTAAGAACGCTAATAAAGGAGAAATTGACAATTTAATCCGCGAAGTTGCAGCGGAAAATAATGCCACATTGATAACAGCGGACAAAGTCCAGCACGAAATCACGAACGCGATGGGCATAAAAAGCATACTGAAAGTTTTTGAGAAAAATGTTGAAACTATAAGCATAGAAAAATTCTTCGACGAAACAACTATGAGCGTGCACCTGCGCGATAATACAACTCCTAAAGCCAAGAAAGGAAAACCAGGAGAATGGAAATTCGAAGAAATAAGCAAAAATAAATTAACAACTAATGAAATCAAGGATTATGCAAAGGAAATCACTGAAAAAGCCAACATGGACCCTAACAGTTTCATAGAAATAGAAAAAAGAGGCTCAAGCATTGTTCAGTTCAGGAATTACAGGATAGTAATGACTCACCCGCCGTTAAGCGACGGCTGGGAAATCACTGCAGTGCGGCCAGTGAAAATATTAACATTGGACGATTATCATATTAATGAAAAACTGCACACCCGCCTGGAGAAACAAGCTGAAGGAATACTCGTTGCAGGAGCGCCGGGCAACGGAAAAAGCACGTTCTGCCAGGCACTGGGAATTTTTTACTTAAAAAATAATAAGATTGTAAAAACAGTAGAAGCGCCAAGGGACTTAATACTCCCGCCTGAAATCACCCAATACTCAAAAAATGTTGGAACTAATGAGGAAATACACGACATATTATTATTATCACGGCCTGATTACACTATTTTTGACGAGATAAGGAATACTGACGATTTCGAACTATTCAAGGATTTAAGATTAAGCGGTGTCGGAATGGTGGGAGTAGTCCACGCCACTAACCCTATAGACGCAATACAAAGATTCATAGGAAGAGTGGAATTAGGAATGGTTCCAAGCATAATAGACACAGTAATATTCATAGACAAAGGGCAAATCGGAAGAGTACTAGAAATTAACATAACTGTAAGGGTGCCGAGCGGGATGACAGAAGCAGACTTAGCACGGCCAATAGTAGAAGTCAAGGATTTCATGACAGGAGAATTAGCCTATGAAATGTACACTTTCGGCGAGCAAACAGTAGTAATCCCGGTAAAGGACATGCCAAAGCACAGCGTTGCAAGAAACATAGCCAAAGACGTTCTAAAGGAAAAAGTAATGAAAGAACTGCCGAAGAATACTCCATTCAAAATAAGCATGCCTTCAGAAAACACCATAGAAATACAAGTCCCAAAAGACAAAATAGCAGGAATAATAGGCAGGAAAGGGGCAAATATTGGACAACTGGAAAAAAAAATAGGAGTCAATATTCAAGTCAGGGAATTAACCGGCGAAGACTCAGGACAAGAAGACTATAACAATGAAAGTGACAGTGCTGATTATACAATAAAAGAAGGCAGAAGAAGCGTTGAAATCATCCTCAACCCGAGAATGGAAGGGAAAAATGTTGAAATATTCAGCGAAGGCAAATTAATATTATCAGGCAGCGTAAGCAGGAAAGGAAGCATAAAATTAAACAAGAAAACCTCTGAAGCGCAGAAATTAATCCAGTTAAAAAATTTAGGCAAAAAATTGCAGGTAAGGGTATGAAAGTACTATTCTTTTCAGACGCGCACGCAGACAAAAAAAGCATAAAAAAAGTAATAGAAAAAAGCCGGAATGCAGACTTGCTGGTATGCGCTGGTGACTTAAGCATGATGGAAGAAGGATTCGGGGAAATGCTTGAAGAACTAAAAAAAGTTAACAAGAAAATATTAATAATACCAGGCAATAATGAAACCCCTGACTTCATGGACGAAGGAATAGACGATTACGAAAACATTATATCAATAGAGGACGAGATTTACCAGGACATGAACATTAAATTCTTGGGAATAGGCGGAAGCACAATCACGCCGTTCAACACCCCTTACGAATTATCAGAAGGTGAGTTCAGGAAAAAATTAAGCAAATACGACAACACCATAACAGTATTAGTGACTCACTCGCCTGCAAAGGACACAAAACTTGACAAAACCAGCACAGGACTGCACGTCGGAAGCTCTGCAATACGCGAATGGGTTGAAGAAAACCAGCCAAAACTTCACTGCTGCGGACACGTTCACGAAAATGCAGGAAAAGAAGAAATGATAAAAAACACTTTAAGCTTCAACCCCGGAGCAGAAGGCAGGATAATAAAAATATGAAAATATTAATCACAGGAGCGCCGGGCACAGGGAAGACCAGCATCAGCAAAATTTTAAGCCAATTAATGAAGATTCAATACTTTGACATCAAAAAAATCATTAACTCGCACCCGGAAGTTGTTGAAAGAATAGAATGCAAAGAGAAAATAATCAATCCATTATTAAAAAAAATATTAGCAAAAGAGTTGCCGAAGGATTACATTATTGACACGCACTTAATAGAGTACGCGCCAAAAACCGACGTCACAGTAATACTCAGGTGCAACCCAATAATATTAAGAAAAAGACTTGAAAAAAGGAAATATTCCAAAAAGAAAATCAGGGAAAATTTGGAAGTTGAAGTCATAGATTACTTCACGCAGCTAACAAAAAATGACAAAGTCATAGAATACAACACCTCAAAAAATACAATAAAAGAAAATGCCGAGAAAATAAAAAACAAGATAATAAAAAAAGAATACAGCAAAGGAAGCATTCAATGGACAAAAAAAGAATACTTCACAATGCTGAAATAAAATCCTTACTCGTAAAAGTGCTGGTTATTCAATTCTTCTTCAACCCAGTACTTGTTAAATTCTCTTTTCCCTGCCTCTCCTAAGAAATATGAACTATACTCTTCCTCAACAGCCTTAAGAACACTGTTAGGTATTTCTTTTTTTGGCAAAAAGCCTCCAATATTTCTTAAAATGTCTTCAATACTTGCTTGTTCAAAATTAATATTTTCCACAATTACTCACCCCCTGTAAATTATTCCTGATAAGAAAAGAATTGAAAATCTTGGTTTTAAAAGAATTTCGATTTTTTGGTTAGGCAAAGTTGCCGGTGATAAAAATACCTCTTATTTATTTACCATATAGTAAATATATACTAAAGATAAGTTCCAGCCCGTTATTTTTAATATTATAATTTTTTCTTTTCAAATTCCAAATCAATCCTGCGCACAAAATCGCCAGACTTCATTAATAACTCGCCTTTCCAGTTCTTATCCATTTTGTCAGGATTCACAGCCAATGAAAAAACACTGTTAACACATTTGTTAAGAGTGACAGTTTCAGGAAAACTAAAAGCATTAATACGCGGGTTAATGCTAAAATTAACAATTCCATCATCAGATTTTTCACCCTCCAAGAACCACTTGAAATCAACACCTCCTTTGTTCAGAAAAACATGCCTCACACTCTCAACAATTTCAACCCTGCCGAATGCAGCCCTCTCGTTCCAGTCAAGCAATAAAACCATAAAAATAATATACCACTCACTTACATATAAATTATTGCTGAATGATTACATTAATACTTGCAATTATCGGCGGACTGCTCTCAGGCATAATAACAGGACTACTGCCAGGACTGCACCCGAACATTATAGCAAGCATAATGCCAGTTGATTCAGGAATAGAAGCAGGAATACTATTATTCTCCTGCCTAATCACGAGCAACATCTTCGAATTCTTAAGCGCAGCTTATCTCGGCACTCCGGAAGAAGGTGAATCGCTCGCGAAGCAGCCGCTGCAACAGTTAATCATGAACAAACGAGGAATCACTGGCATGAAAATAGTGGCTTACACAAGCATAATAACGTACGCAGTATTCCTCCTTATAAGCATAGTGTTAAGAAGTGCAGTAATAAGCATTTATCAGGCAGTGAAAAAGTATGCATGGATACTCTTGGCGGGCATCAGCCTGCACTTGCTAATAAAAGAAAAAAATACGAGATTAGCGCTGATGTTCTTCATCATTGCAGGCGCGCTCGGAATCATAACCTTCAACATGAACCTTACTGAACCGTTCCTGCCGTTGCTCACAGGATTATTCGGGCTGAGTTCAATCATAAATTTCCAAAAGGATGAGAATTACTTCCCGCAGCAGATGAAAAATTCAGTCATAGAATCCAGCTTTCCAGAAATAACAATTGCAAGCGTAACAGGAATAATAGGCAGTATAATAATGGCGTTAGTGCCGAGCGTAAGCCCCAGCCAGGTAGGGTTAATAAGCGAAGAATACAGCAAAAATTCTAATGAGTTAAAAATAGCCAGCATGACAAGCATAAACATTTCAGACAACCTTCTCAGCTTGATAGCTTTAATGACAATAAACAAAGGCAGAAGCGGAGTAGTGGAAAAAATCGGTGAAATAATAACTTTGACAGAAACAAATTATTACCTATTATTATTCACAGGATTCCTCACATGCGTGATAAGCGCTTACTTATTAATAAAAATCGCGCAATTATTCGCTGAAAAAATCCAAATATTCAACAATAACAAGACAAGAATACTAATCATATTATTCGTCTCATTAATCACTTTCTATTTTGACAGATTCGCAGGAATAATAATATTAATATTGTCAACCTTGCTTGGATACTACGCGAATAAGACAAGCATTAGAAGAAGCCAACTGCTCGGATGCTTAGTAATACCAACAATAATATTCTACGTATCAATAATTTAAACATCCATTAAACTAACCTGTTTAGTCAAAGGCTTGCCGAACAAGCCGTCAATCCTTCGCTCCAAAATTAATAAGTCCTGCTGCAAATAAGCAGGCAAATTAAAATTCTCCTTCAACTTCATGCAAGGCTCCAAATACTTCTTAACACTGCCCTCAGCAATAGTCAAAATAATCTTGCCACCGCAATGATTGCACTTACCGCTCAAAGGCGGACGGCGGTACTTCTCATTGCAGTTCACGCACCTGAAACCCTGGCTTGAATACTTGCGCAGATTACCCTTTAAATCCTTCAGAAAATGCTTCTCAATAATCAAGCGCGCCACATCATCCGCGTCCACGCACCTGAACTTAATTGCCAAACCCAGCTGCGCGTCCATCTTGTCAGACATTGACTCCAAAGTCTTATACGCGCTCACCAAAGGGCCATTATTCATGCTTGAAGTGGGATGCGTGTACTTCAAACCCTCGTACTGCCCAGGAGTATTCAAAACATTCTCAACCCTTTTAATCTTCACCTCCCAGGGCATCTTGCACTCGCACGCAGCCTCATAAAACTCCAAAGGGTACTCGCTGACAATGTCAACATTATACGCTTCAGAATCAATCTCCAAAGGGTCTAATTTAACGCTTAAAACAAGAGGAGCATCCATAGTCCTCCCGCCCCTCCTGTCAGGCAAAAATTGCCTGCTGAAATTCAGCAAAGCATCCATTAATAAAATCACACCCAGCTCGTCACCGTCAGCGTTTCGCCTGCACGCAGCGTGAAGGTACGGGTGCGCGTAAAAACCCTGAGTCTTGCTAAAACCAATCACCCTGCTCACAATGCCGGCGCTAGTATGGGGCGCGAGACTAATAACATACAAACCAAACAAGTCATCCTTTTTTGAAACATTAAAATAAGGACTCAAACCATACAAGTATTTCAGCTCATCATCAACGAAATTGCAAACCTTAATCAAAAAATCCGCACAACTCGCCCCGTCCCATTCCTTACAGTCAGGCATAATAATATCCTGCGGAAGAATCTCAACAACCTGCGACTCATCAACCAAAGGTTTGCCGTTAACATCATGGGAATAACCCAATTCTTGCGCCTTAACAACGCTTAAACCAATCTCTTCAGGAGTGAAATGAGTGCTTATAGTTTCAATAATATCGTACCTTACAGTGCCGTCCTTATTCACGTAAACATTATTCTTGCTCCTTAACAAAGCCTTCATAAAATTCTCAGTAAGCCTGTCCTTATCCCAGACACCCCTCACACCCTTCACCAGATTAGGCAACTGCAATCCTGACTTTGAAACTGCATCACGCGCGTAATAATTAACGTCAACACTCCTCTTTGAATACTTTTTAGTCTTATGGCCGCAGCACTCCAACTTATCACTCACCCTCTTGCACGAATAGCAGTAAAATTTTTGCGAAGCCCTTTCCCCGCACTTCTCGCACCTCCTGTAAACAGTGTCACTGCCGCACTTATCACAATGAAACAAAGGGAATTCAGCAAGAACGCTCCCCTTCTCCATTGCAGCATTAAAACTCCTTAACCTGCCACCCTCCTCACCAACAGGGAACAAACCCTGAGGGCTTCCAGTCATATGCCTCATCTTCGCCTTCTCAGGGCGCCCCATGCGGGAGCCTATGAAAACTCCGCCAAAATCCCTGATTTTAAAACTGCATAAATTATTCACAATTTCAAGAGAATCCTCCCCAATTAATTCCTTAAAGCCATTATTAAAACCAAGATTAACCAATAATACGCGGAGCACTTCCTTTTCAACAAATAAACCATCACCCCTGACTTCATGAGGCACGTACAAATCCTCCAAAACCCTCTTCACACCCTCAGGAATTAAAACATCAGATTTGGAAAAATCCAAGCCACTGAAAACGCTGACTAACTCCCTTAACTTGTCAGCGCTGATATTCTTCCAGAAAAAAATGTAATCAGGATGCAAAGGAACACTAGTTTCTCTGGAAATAATAATTGCATCATCCAAAGACACTTTCGCAACAACCGGATTCCTGAACAATTCATCCAAAGACACTGAAATTTTCGACTGCAAATTACTCAAATCCTTATCAATTAATGCTTTCTTCAATTCCTGAACCCACCACTCCTGCACATAACCAGGAGGCACAAGCATTGAACCATTCTCCTTAAAATCACCATAACAAAAAAGAATATCACCAATGAATAACACTTCCTTAACCTGACTCCTGAACTCCAAAGCTTCAGATTCAGTATTCAGCCACTTAACACTACCGTTCTTCAATTTCACAAAAGGGCCTTTAATGCTGTCACAGGGGCTTATGGCGCAAGCTTTGCCCGGGCGCTCAACCTTTAACTGGACCCCAGTGGCAACAAAATCATCAGTAATCCTCATACTGGCAGGATGCATGTTCGCAGCAGCCAAACCGCTCAAACGAGTCCTGCCATACCTTAACCTGAACCCACCCTCCCTCATAGGATGAGAAAAAACCGGGCGGCCAGCAACTAATTCATCAATAAATTTAGTATTGGGCTTAACCTTTGAAGCATTCTCCGCTTCATTCTTAACACCCGCGCCCTGCGAGTGAATCCTCTTCTGCATCTCAGTAAACTCTTCAAGGAATTTCCAATGCCCCATACCCACACTCTCACCCCACTTGGCAATCTGCACAATAATCTTCTTAGCCTTCAAACTCAAACCCTCACCAAGAACCAGGCACATGCCGCCCCTGATTAAATCAGTCTCAACCCTGTCAAGGCGCTTAAAATTGCTCACTTCAATAGTAGACGTTGGATCACCGTTCAGTTCAACAGGCACATGGCTCACCAAGAACTTAATCTCCTCCTCAGTAGGATTGTACTGCAGCCTTGAAACTTTCTCATGATAATCAACCATTTCAGCAAAATACCTGTCAAGTTCAACAGGCTGAGGATCATAATCCTTAATTCCTAACTCTTTCCTTGCATAATCCGCGATTAGCACGCTCACAGCAGCAGCAGTCCCGCCAGCACTCCTCACAGGGCCGGCATAATACACTGCGCAGTAATCACCGCCATCCAAACGCTTCTTCAATTTCAACTCAATAAAACCCTCCAAAGGCGCGCAAGTCACGCCAAGAGTAATATAAGCCAGCCCAATCCTCACGCCAACCTCCAAACCCTTCTGCAATGACTTAAACTCATAAAATTTGTTCCTGGCAATGTCAGCAGCCATAAAAAAAGCAATCCTCCAGTCACCGCTCCCGTACTCCTTCTCCAATTCCCTTATGCGCTCAGCCACTCCCACGTTCAGGATTTCAGGAGCAACAGCTCCGACAATACCTTCGCACCTGTCAGCCACGTCGCTTGCTAATGGAATATCAACCTTGTCCTCAGGGTCAAAACCCTGCTTCCTTGCCTTCTCAGCAACTTCATACTCTTCAAGAGTGTGCTTCTCAAGCCTGTCCAAGTACTCTTTTATCTTATCAGAACAAACAACCATGGTGCTATTATTTTGATTACGTTCTAATATTAAAAATTAATGTTTAACAAACAATGAATAATGGAAAAATATAATAATAAAAGGCTGTTTCTAACCCTTAAGGAATGATAAAAAACATTATTTTTGACGGTAACGGAATAATATACAAACACACCATTGACGGGGACGGACATAAAAAAAGAACACTGAAAAAGCGGGGAGTCAGGAAGAAACTAAAAGAACTGAAAAATTATTACTCATTATACATACTCACAGACGGAGTGGCAAAAATAGAAACAAAAATAAGGGCATTGAAAAGGATGAGAGTGTACAAATACTTCAAAAAAATAATAGCCACTTACCAGTTAAGAATGAGCAAGAAAAAAAATTATAAAGTATTCATAAAAGCAATGGAAATATGGGAAATAAACGCCAAAAACACGGTATTCATAGGGCATGACAAGAGGGAAATAAAAAACGCGAAAAAATCAGGACTAACAACGATACAAACGCACGACATAACAAAATTAACGGAATTATAACCCAAAAAGCGTTAAAAAAAACGGACAATAATAATGTTCAATGAAAACGCATATCACCTCATTCTTCTGGCAGTTAAGCAATAAGGCAACACCTCTGCTGAGATTAGTTGACGAGAACGGAAAGGAAGAATACGCAAAACTTTCAAGAAACACAAACATTGAAATTCTGGAAGATTACGGGAAAAAATGCACAGGATATTACGAGAATAATGGATTCCACAACTGCCCAGAAAATAATGAAATAATCAGGGGAATAAGATGCGCAGTCTGCGAAGGCCGCAGCCAGTTCACTGCGTGCGCGAGATGCACTGGCAAAGAATGCAGGGGAAGCACTGAAGCAAGAAAGAACTGCCTTGAAAAAACTCACTTCCTATACCTGACAATCATAGGCGACAAATTAAAAGTGGGCGTGACAAAAGCGGGCAGGTATTTGAAAAGGTGGGTGGAGCAGGGCAGTGATTACGCGTGCATAATTGATTCAGGCACTGGCAAAGAAGTCAGGATGAAAGAGCACGAATTGGCAAAGGAAATAAGCGACAGGGTAAGGAACACTGAAAAAATAAGATTATTCACAAAAGACAACATGCAGATGCTGCAAACATACCTTGAAAATAAAGGATTAAACGCGCCAATAATAAACGTAAGAAAATACTACGAAGGACTGGACTCAATCCCGAAAACGCCGTTAAATTATAGCGGATTACTGAAAGGCAGAATAGTGTGCGTTAAAGGAAAAATCATAATATTCGAGCGCGAACAGGAATACTATTACTACGACGTGAACAACTTATTAGCGCATGAAGTCAAAATGAGAATAAGCTAAGTTTATAAGCATAAAATTTTTCCAAAAAAAAAGATGACAGAAGACAATTTTATTGGAAAATATGAAAAAGTAATAAGAGTGCTTAAAGAATTAACCCATTACTGCAAAGCAGTAAAGGAAAATTATGAAGCTGGAATTGAAAAAATCCAAAACCAAATAATAACAGGATTGTACAAGAAAATAATAATTAATGGATTAATCCCAAAAAGACACGCTGAAAATTTCATCAATTACAGCAAAGCAATAAACAATATATTCATTGACAGCAAAAAATGCGATGAAGAATTATGGCTAACTGCAAAAAAATTGCAGGACTGCTCAATCTCACTGGATAATATATTAAAAATTCAGGAATCAGAACGCAAAGAATAATTTTATTCAGGTAAAATTCATAACCTTAATCTGCCTTGATTTAAGATTCAATAAAGGCACGAAACCAGGAGTCGGGTGATGCCCTAGTTTCTGCATATAACTGGTCATTCTCTGGAAACAGCTAGTTGCAAGAATATTAACCCCCCTGTACATTTTAAATCCTAACTTGTGAATATGCCCAGTAGTTAAAATGTCAGGCACTGTATCAATAATTAAAGGGTCAAAACTTGCAGGAGTAATCAAACCGCTCGCATGACTGGGGCCCAAATGCCTCTTCCTCAAAAGAAACTCGCCAACTAATTCAGGCTTGTCCATCCCAACATTCAACAAAGCAGGAACAGTAGTCGCGTAATAAGTGTAGCTCATACCGTGATACATTAAAACATTAAAACCATTAAAATCAGGGCGCTTACCAATATTCACCATGCTCGGATTGCTCAAATTATTAACATTAGACAATTCAAGCAAAGGCTTTGCAATATCATTAAACAAAGGAGGCTGAGGCTCTGACTGCCTTAAAGCGTCATGGTTTCCCGGAATAAAAATTAACTGAATATCCTCTGGCAAACCCTTCAAATAATCAGCCAACGCACTATACTGCTTGTAAATATCCTTAATTTCCAGCTCCTTCTCCTGGCCAGGATAAACACCCACCCCGTCAACCAAGTCGCCGATAACAAACAAATACTTCACCTTCCTCGCAATTAATTTCTGCTCCTCAGTGCCGCAATTGCCTTTCAGCCAATTAGTGAATTTTTCAAAAGACTTAGCCTCAAAATCAATGCTTCCAACGTGAGTGTCAGCAATAAAACAAGCGTACTCATCAACAGGACTAGTCTTCAAAGGAGAGTCAGGAATTTCAGGAAAAATAATATCATTAATGAAAAAAAACCTTGAACTCGTAGTGCCGGTAACCCCAATAACCTCGTCATGAACAATGTTCTCGCACTTCTTAACCATATCAGAATTCTTGGCAGAAACAAAACAAATAATCTCGCCAGTCGGGTCCTCCAATTCAACAAGGAAATTCTCATTCTGCGACTTCCTGACATCCTTAACCAAACCAATAGTTGCAGCCTCATTCCTGCCGCTCAAACTATTAATCCCTGCAATGCTTGAAGCATTCCTAAGCTCATTCCTGTTCTCCAACAATTTGCGCATAGAACTAAAACGGTTTAAATAAAAATCAAACCAGTCACTCATACTCCTCAAATTATTATTCAAAGGATAATTCTTAACAACTTCAACCCTGCTCAAACCCTTATCCCTTAATTCAACACTTGAAACTTCAACATTAACATTCCTGCCCTTCAAATCAGCATTAAAAAAATTAGAACCCTGCCTGAACCTGTCAACAACATCCTGATTAATCAGGAACGGCTTCTCAGGCAAAGAATCAAGAAAATCCAGTAATTTAACCTCATCAACCCCTTCCAAATCAACTTTGTCGCTGACAAGAAAACCCTTGCCGCAGCACGAATCAATAAAACTCATAATTAGTAATAAAAATAATAACTAACTTATAAAGATATATGCGAAACAATAAATTATTTCATTTAAGCTCCAAATCATCCTCCATCCAGATAATAATTTTATTCACGTAATCCCTGTCAACAGCCAGGCTAATCTCCCTAGTCCTGCCATACCTGCCCTTGCTGACAACTTTGGCATTAATCAATCCAAGCATGTCCAATTCACCGATTAAATCACTCAAACGCCTCTGAGTCAAAACATCAATATTATTCCTCCCGCACAAAATATTATAAACATCAAAAATTTCACCAGTAGAAGCAGGAGTAACCTTATTCTTCAAAGAGGAAAGAATAGCATAAAACACTAATTTTAACTGCAAGGTTAAATTCTTCACCAGCTCCATAACATTATCCCTCTCCAACTGCGTTTCAGCCAAATCAACAAATTCCTCAGTCAATTTGCTGTTTGAACGCTCAGCCAATTCGCCGGCCACCCTTAACAAGGCAATGGCCCTCCTCGCATCCCCGTGCTGCTGGGCAGCGTAAGCAGAGCACTTGGCAATAACTGAAGCGGAAAAAGAATTTTCATTAAAAGCCAGTTCAGCCCTCTGGTTAAGAATATCCTTCAACTGCAAAGCATCATAAGGGCTGAACACAATCTCCTCCTCACCCAAACTGCTCTTCACCCTTGGCTCCAGATTATTCTTAAAATTAATATCATTACTAATACCTACAATGCTGATGCAGGCATTATTCAGACTCTCATTAATGCGCGTCAAATTATACAAAATAGTATCACCGCACTTATTAATCAAAACATCCACTTCATCCAGAACCAGGATAATAATCTGCTTCTTCTCATCAATAACGCTGAACAATTCATTATACACCTCATTAGTGGGCAAACCAGTAACAGGAACATCCCTGCCGAACTCGCGCACAATCTGGGCAATAACCCTGTACTCAGTATCAGCCACGCTGTTCATCTTGCAGTTCAAATAAATAGTCTTCAAAGGAATATTCTTCGACTCACTAATCCTGTTCAAATTATTAAGAACATCCTTCACGACAACAGTCTTACCAGTCCCGGGCTTGCCGTAAATAAAAATGTTCGAAGGCTTAATAGTCTTCAAAGCCGGAGCGAGAATCTGCGCCACAAGATTAATCTCCTGATTCCTGTGGGGGATATTATCAGGATTAAATTTAAGAGTCAGCGCTTCCGCATTCTTAAACAATGAAGGTTTTTCCAAATACTCTTCAAAGAAGTCGAATGCAGACATTTGAACCATTATACCCCATTCCAAAGGAAAGACACCTTATAAGTATTTCTGTATTTTACAGGCTATGACACCCTCATTTCGTGTGGAAGTTTCAAATTGAAAGGTTGGGTTCGTGTGGAGGTTACACATATATAATATATATTTACTATATTGTAAATAATATATAATAATAAGAATGAAGCAATACTTCAAAATCTGCAATTTTTTCCATAAGAAACCCTGCTGAAATAATTGTTTAAAATAATTCCAGAAGAAATCAAGGGGTTGGCTCCTTGAAAAATATTGGTTCGTTTTCACTTGCTCCATAAGAAATTACAGGGTGTCAGGGTTAATTCCTTCAATTATCCTGCTTAATTCATCACCAGTAATCCTCCCATTGCTGAACTCCTTAATCTTCCTGTGCTTCTCAGCAATCCTCTGCTTCAGAATCTTCCTACCCTGGCTGGACAAAACATTAAACCGCTCCTTATAATCAATAATATCCTTCCTCAGCTTGTCAGCAAGAATTTTTATCTCCTTAGCCCAGTCAACCTCAACTTTTCTTGCTTTCTTCTTCAAAATTTTTAATTTCTCCAAATCCTTGGCAGGAGCAGCAGTTTTTGCAAAAGGGCCAGCAGTGTAATAGACTTTCTGCACTTCATCACCCCATGAATAATCGCCGATTTCGCGCGCCACGTCAACCACTATAATCTCCTCCTTCTCAATGCCCTTCTTCAAATTATAATAAATAGTCCTTATGTGAACATTGCCGAAAACTTCCCTGTAATGATTGTACAATTCATACCCGTAACTCGTTCCAAGAACCTGCAGCATCTGAACCAAGCGGTTCCTCACAATGCTGCCCTCAGGCCTGCCCTTCATACAGGAAAATAATCATTCATCATTTATAATTATTTACTATATGGTAAATAATTAACCTTTGAGCAGTTACACAATTTTAAAAAAACACTATTACTCCTGAGTTATTATGCAGGAGAAGATTACCACTATTGAAGGCCTGTTTCTTGGAGCGCCAGAGCAAAAAGAATCAGCCAATAAACGCGTTACAAAAATTCCATTCACACCAACACCTTATGATGAAAATATTATTGTTGTTAAGGAAATCATTTACAAAGGAAGTACTTGCCTGGAAAAAGGTGACAAGATAAGGATTTACTTCAAAGAGGTTGAGATAATAAATGTCAAAGCAGGAAGTGATGATTTAGTAACTCTTAAGGAAAAAGAAATCATTCACGGATTTTCCAAAAGCATTAATGCTTTCAAGATTGAAAAATTAATCAGCAATGAATTAGTGAAAGATGAAGTGCTTAAAACTTACATTTTAGAGTAATATAAATTTTTAAACCCGCAACATAATATTATTTTTATGGCTGTCTCCTATCATTCTTTCAGCGTTAAAAAAACACTGAAAGAATTAGGCACATCAAAAAAAGGCCTGACAGAGGCAGAAGCAAAACTCAGGATGGAAAAGTACGGGCCGAACGAGTTAGAGCATGGCAAGAAATTAAGCCCTTTAATAATATTCCTACTGCAGTTCAAGAGTATCATGGTTTACATGCTGTTATTTGCAGTCGTAGTGTCATACTTATTGGGAGAATACATAGACTCTGCAGTAATAGTTGCAATACTGATTATAAATGCAGTCCTCGGGTTCTTCCAGGAATACAAAGCAGAGAAAGCAATGGAAGCATTAATGTCACTTGCAGCGCCTCACGCAGTAGTATTAAGGGATGATAAGGAAAGGGATATTTACAGCAGGGAATTAGTCAAAGGAGACATTGTAATACTGAACGTTGGGGACAGGGTTCCCGCGAATATCAGGCTAATTGAAAGCATTGGATTAAAAGTTGACCAGTCGCACTTAACAGGCGAGAGCGTCAGCGTTGAAAAAGAAACCGGCGCGCAGCCAGGGGATGCAGGCATTGCTGACAGGAAAAATATAGTATACATGGCTTCAATAATTACCTACGGCAAAGGAATAGGAGTAGTCACAGCCACTGGAATGGAAACCGAGATAGGGCAGATAGCGAAGAATGTTCAGGAGCAGGAAAGGGAAACAACGCCTCTGCAGAGGGAAATTTCAATACTTGGCAGATGGCTGGCATTCATAGTAGTATCACTCGTTGTAATATTATTTTTTATAGGAATAATATTCCAGCACGATGTTGTTGAAATGTTCATGACAAGCGTGAGCCTGGCAGTTTCAGCAGTGCCTGAAGGACTGCCAGCAGTTATTACAGTGACTCTTGCAATAGGCATGCAGAGAATGGCAAAGAAAAATGCAGTAGTCAGGAAATTATCAGCAGTCCAGACATTAGGAGGGGTTACTGTAATATGCTCGGACAAGACAGGCACCCTCACAAAGAATGAAATGACAGTCACGAAAATTTTTGACGGCACAAAAGAATATGAAGTTACAGGCTCAGGATACGAAGACAAAGGGGATTTCTTGCTGAACAATAAAAAAATTAATCCTGAAAATCTTAAATTACTGTTAAAAGTAAGCGCATTATGCAATAATGCTTACCTGTCAAAGGAGGATAAGTGCTGCAGCGTAGTCGGCGACCCAACAGAAGGAAGCTTATTAGTATTGGCATCAAAGGCAGGAATTAATTATCTGGACTTAAAGGACAAATACAAGTACTTGTCAGAGATAAGTTTTGACTCAAAACGCAAAAGGATGAGCGTGATTGTAAGAAAGGACGGGGAAAAATTCCTCAACACAAAAGGCGCGCCTGATGTAGTACTCGAATTATGCTCAAAAATTATAATATCAGGCAAAGTTGTCGAATTAACCCCTGCAAAAAAAGTTGAAATCCTGAAAAAGAATGAAGAATTCGCAGCCAATGCCTTAAGGGTTCTTGCAATGGCTTACAAACCGTTGCCTGAGAAAACCAGTAAGTACGATGAAAAATTAGAGAATGACCTGATTTTTT
>Ga0210049_1000045_pt1 | contig 74693 bp, 68 predicted proteins | sample CryGeyCG2014_300_2_FD_183964 | JGI IMG/M metagenome (GOLD analysis project Ga0210049, IMG submission 183964) | Groundwater microbial communities from aquifer - Crystal Geyser CG06_land_8/20/14_3.00 (SPAdes) (version 2) | ecosystem: Environmental > Aquatic > Deep subsurface > Groundwater | place... | reverse complement strand
GTAAAGAACTGTTAGAGACACCACATTAGCAACATGGACTGTCAGTTCGCCTGCTTCGGCTATGAATGACATGTGGCCTTTCCTGCGCGTAGCGTCGATAAGCAGGCGCTGGACAGAAGGTATCCCGGCGCAGTCAATGGACTTGTCAACCCCGACACCGCCGGTCAAATCCATTATCTGCTTTAAAGCATCTGGGTTATTCGGGTCAATTACTGCCACCGCCCCAAGTTCTTTGGCGAGCTTTACCCTGTACGGATGAGGCTCGATCGTTATCACGCGCGCTCCCCTTGAAACGCCGTTAATAACGCCCCCGAGCCCTACCGGGCCTGCGCCTGCGATAAGGACTGTGTCAAAAGCGTCCACCTGCATGATCTGCATCGCGCCGAAAGTTGGGCCCAGCCCGCAGCAAGCCATGCTCGCGTGCTCGTATGACATGTCCGCAGGTATCGGTACCAGAAGCCAGTCATTCTTGACCGTATACTGGGTATAAGTAGCAGTGCAGTATGTGTTACCTGTTATTTCGTTGACGTTCAGTATGTTCTGGCAGTGGATGTAATCCCCTTTCAGGCACAGGGGGCATTTACCGCATGGATACTGCGGCATTACGACTACCCTGTCGCCAGGCTTTACAGTTCCCTGCTGGTCAATTGCGGTAACTTCGCCTGCCGCCTCGTGGCCCAGGCAGTCGGTTTTCCACCCGTTCTTGTACGCCTTGTATTCCGTGCACATCGGCGCAATAATGATCTTTACCAGGACCTGTTCTCCTTTAGGTTTCGGGTCAGGCCTGTCCACCAGGCGCACTTCTTTCTCACCGGTAATTTCCACCGCTTTCACTACAACCTCCTTAAACCACAGAGAACTCAGAGTTACTCTTGGTTACAAGATAAAATATTTAACCACACGATTACACACGATTTCCACTAGAAAGTCATTGCGATCGTAGAGCCATCTGCTCAGTTCTGGCTCGAAGACCCCTGTGTTAAGTTCCAGTTTTATCGGAACTACAGGGGGAAGAATTTTGAGGTGACGAAGTCCCAAAGGGATCCCTTCGGGACAATCCGATGAAGTCGTTGCGAGCGATAGCGAAGCAATCTCGTATTGGATTGCTTCACTTCGTTCGCAATGACATATTGTGTGAAAATCCCGTTTTTCTCTGTGACCCCTGTGGTTAATTTTATTAGCAGGGAGTGAAATCCATCTTCTTATTGACTCGTAAAATGAACTCGCTGATCAGCTTCGTGATGTTATCCAGGTCGGTTGTGCTCACAAGTTCCACAGGCGAGTGCATGTACCTGTTCGGTATGCTTATCAGCCCTGTCGCAACCCCCGACTTCGTGAGTTGTATTATGCGCGCATCCGTTCCGGTAGGGCCTGATATACCCTCCACCTGGTATTTTATCTTCTTCTCCCTGGCAATCTTGACGAACAGGTCAAAGACCTTCGCGTTTATATTCGGGCCCCTTGCGATAACAGGCCCGCCGCCGATCTTTATATCCCCTATTTTCTTCTTATCCGCGCCGGGCATGTCCATCGCGAAGGTTACGTCTATGGCAATGCCTATGTCAGGGCTTATTCCGTACGCGCTTGTCTGAGCTCCCCTTGTGCCAAGCTCCTCCTGCACGGTGGCAACCCCGTAAACAGCCGCCTGCGGCTTTTTCTTCGAAAGGACCCTGAGCACCTCGCTCACTATGAACGCGCCTATGCGGTCATCGAATCCCCTTGCTACTATTCTGTCCCCCCTTAGCTCCTCAAATCCGACTGCCGGGACCGCCGGGTCGCCGACCTCTACAAGCGATTTGGCTTCTTTTTCGTTCTTCGCGCCTATGTCGATCCAGACATTGTCAGGGCTGATGATCTTATTGACTTCGTCCCCTTCCTGCAGATGCCTGGGCTTTCTTCCGGTGACCCCGTGGATCTTCCCTTTCCTGGTCTTTATCAGCACCCTCTGGCCCGGTACAAGATGGTAGTCTATCCCGCCTATGGGAGAGAAATAGATAAAACCTTCCTTGTCTATGAACTTTACCATATACCCGATCTCGTCGATATGGCCGGCGAGCATTACCCTGGGGCTTCCGTTCTTGTTCAGGACCCCGGCAGTATTGCCGTGCACGTCCGTCTTCACTTCGTCGGCAAAAACCTTTGTCCGCTCCTTCCATATCCTGGCTGAATCTTCCTCGTACCCGGACGGGCTCATGCTGTCCATAAACCTTTTAAGAAACTCTTTCGGCTCCTTTTCCATTATTCCTCCTCGTTCATCGTGCATCGTCCGTCGTTCATCGCAGTTTCAATAAAAATAAATTCCTTGCAGTTACGCTGACACGTTGACGCGCTTTTGCTATTTGCCGGAATATATCTTATCGTACAGCTTGCTGATCAAAGGCGAGCGCGCGTCCACTCTTTTCATGGCGTCCATGCAGTTCAGGGCTCTTGTTTTGTCTCCCTGTTTCAGGTAAAGCAATCCTGCCTGAAAATAGTTGTCGCAGGCAACGGACGCCATCTTGCTTTTTTCATAAACAACCCCCAGGTTAAAGCAAGCGTTGGCAAACTCAGGATTGATCCGCAGCGCCGCGTTGTAATCATCAACCGCGTTTTTATTCTGGCCTTGAGCTTTATAAGTGTTGCCCCTGTTGTAATAAGCGTCCGCGTATTGAGGTTTCACTTCAACGGCTTTTGAAAACTCCCTGATCGCGCTGTTGTAGTCTCCCTGGTAATAATATGAATTCCCTTTATCCAGGTAGATATTTGCGTTGTTGGGGTTCAGCTCTATCGCCTTGTTGAAATCGTTTATAGCGTCGCTGTATCTCTTGAGCTGGTTTTTAACAATACCGCGGTTATAAAAACCAAGGTAATTCTTGGGATCAAACGCTATTGCCTTTGAAAAATCATTTACCGCGCTTTCCATATTGCCCAGCAGTATGTACGTATGGCCGCGGTATATGAAAGCAGTACTGTATTTCGGATTAACTTCAATTGCCTTGGTGAAATCATTCAGCGCGTCTTTATAGAGACGCAGGCGCAGGTAGGTATAACCGCGCATATTATAAAAATAGTCTGTCTTGGGGCTGAGCTCAATTGCCTTCCCAAAATCTTTTTCTGCCCTCATGTAATCATCCCGGTTAAAATATTCCCTGCCGCGGTTATAATAGGAAAGCGAATCTCCGGGATCTTTCTCTATTGCTTTTGTGTAATGTTCCATCCTTACTTTCTTGCCGTCTTCTTTGTCGCCGATAATGATGTTCAGGGTCCTTTCGTAGCCATAATGGATCACCCTGGCTTCCACCTTCTCTCCGGGTGTTTTCATCTCCACCGCGCTGACAAGTTCCGGGTAGCTGGCGATCGGCCTGCCTCCGAATCCAATAACCACGTCGTTCGGTTCCAGCCCTGCTTTTTCCGCGGGGCTTGATGAAAATACTTCCAGGATTAACGCCCCGGTCTTGCCCGGCAGGTTCAGCTGCTTTACGGTCTTATCGTCTATGCTACCCATCGATACACCCAGCCATCCCTCTTTCTTCTGCGATCCTGCTGTTTGGGCAATCCCTGACCTGTCATAACCGGCTTTAAGGCCGGCTATTCTGTTCACCGCGGCCTTGATAGATCCCAGCAGTCCTTCTTCCTTGCAATCGGCGCATTCCTCTGTCTCGGCTTTTTCTATTTTTCCCGACTGCACATCTACTATTTTCAGGTTTACGAGGTAAATGTCCCCGACTTTTCCCACAGAGCCTGTGAACATCTTCTGCACGCCCAGCAGCTTGCCTATCTCAACGATCTTTGCCTGGTCCACTGCGCCCGAAAGCTGGAACTGCTGCTCCTTGAGGACGGACTCCATGTTCTCGCGCGTTATGATCGCGAACTTATCAGTGTTCACAAGCTGTATACGCAGGTAGTCTGATATCGTTGAAGCCACTCCCTGAGAGATCCCTTCTTTCGCTTCCAGGTCAAGCACAGCGGCGGCTGTCTTCTGCTCTTCCGCGTTCACTGCCCACACCCCGCCTGCCAGCCACAGCACCAGAAACAATGGAATAAAAAATTTCTTCATAGATCATCCTTTTGCCATTAAGGCAATATTAACCACGTTAACCACACGATTCCACTTTAACCATACGATTACACTAGATTTCCACCAGAAATGTCATTGCGAGGAATGAAATGACGAAGCAATCCAAGAGATTGCCGCGGGCTTTGCCTGCAGGCTTTGCCTGCACAACGACTTCGTCGGATTGCTTCACTTCGTTCGCAATGACAAGAAAAGTGAGATCGCGTGGTTAAAGTGTTATTATTTTATTTTCGCGGATCGATCTTTTTACCGCAAGGCATATTTTCACGGATTCCACCCCGTCCTCTCCGGACGCAAGCGGCTTTTTGTCATTTATAACGCAGTCGATGAAATGCGCGATCTCCTCTTTGAACCCGTCCGGCTTCGCGAAATTCTCGGTGTAAACCTTGTCGGGCTGAGAGCGGTAAATATATTGCAGGTTCCCGGGCTGGTCAAAATTTCCCTTTACCTCACACACCGCTTTCGCAGTCGTAAAACTCACTTCTTCTTTTGCGAACGCCCATTCAGAGCCGTATCCTGCTCCCACACCCGCCATCCCGCCTTCTTTAAAAGATAAAGTAAAAATTCCGGTATCTATCTGTGGAGATCTGTGTCTCATAAAATAATTTCCGCCTTCAGCGTGGACCCGTTTCACGTCTCCCATAAAATACCGCAACAGATCAATTACGTGGACCGTGTTCTCGGTTATCGGGCCGCCGCCGTCCTGCTCATCCCAGAACCAGTCCATGTCCACCCTTCCGAGCGCGAATTTCACAAGAGCCCAGACAGGCCTTCCGAGATCCTCATCGCATTTTTTCTTTAGAAAGGCGTAAGCGGGCGCGAGCCTTTTTTTGAATCCTATCATAAGCTTCACCCTGTGCTTGCCGCAGGTGTCAACCATCTTTTTGGCGTCGTTAACGCTGGTGGACATCGGCTTTTCGCACATCACATGGACCTTTCTTTCAGCTGCCATCTGCGTAAGCTGCAAATGGGACCTCGGCGGCGTACAGATGCTTACCGCGTCCAGCTTCTCGCTCTTGAACATTTCTTCCGCGCTTGTATACGGCTTTGCCCTGTATTTTTCGCTGGCCGCTTTCAGCCTTTCGGGATTCATGTCCGCGGCAGCGGTTATTTCCACTTCGGGAACAGCCGCGTATTCTTCAAGATGCCTCATCCCTATCCCAAGCCCGATCACGCCCACCTTCAACTGCATAAGATCTCCTTTAACCACGGATTAACACGGATTCTCTCGGATTTAGCTTTTCCCAAAGGGATCCCTTTGGGACAACTTTCAACCTTCAACCTTTAACCTTTAACTTTGTTTAACACTGGCCGTAATATGCAGACTTGCCATGCTTCCGCAGGAAATGCTTGTCCAGCAAAGCGCGCCCGATGGACCTGGTCCCTGAATTTATTTCCAGCGTGAAATACGCCATTTTCGCGATCTCTTCAAGCATTATGCTGTTGTAAACAGCGCCTTCAGGGGTTTTCCCCCACGCGAATGGGCCATGCGAAGCCACGATGACCATTTCAGTGATTTCAGGAGACAGGCGCATTTTTTTGAAAGTTTTTACTATCTGTATCCCTGTCTCTTTCTCGTAATCCGACTTTATCTGCTTCGCGCTCAGGTTAAAAGTGCAGGGAATGCTGCCGCGCACATAATCAGCATGTGTTGTTCCAAAACAGGGAATTGGTTTTTTCGCCTGCGCCCAAGCAGTCGCATACGCTGAATGTGTGTGCACCACCCCGCCAATATCCGGGAAGCTTTTATATAAGACAACGTGGCTTCTCGTGTCCGAAGAAGGCTTGAATCTGCTGTCCACGGTCTTGTTGTCCAGGTCAACAAGCACTATTTTTTCCGGAGTGAGCTCTGAATAAGGGACACCGCTTGGCTTTATGGCGACAAGACCGCGTTTCCTGTCTATGCCGCTTGCGTTGCCGAACGTGCGGACCACAAGCCCGCTCTTCCACAGCTCCATATTGCATTTCCATACGATCTTCTTCAATTCCTTCAAAGACGCCATGCAATGCTCCTTTTGCAACCACAGATTAACACAGGTTAACACCGTAAATGCATTAATATTTTGCAGGGATTCAGAGAGATTTAAAAATAATAGAAATTAAAGTGGTTTGAATCCCGTTAAATCCCTGTTAAAAATAAGATTTATTTTGCCGCGTTAAACCTGTGTTCACCTGTGTTCACCTGTGGTTAAATTATTTTCGGGCTTCGTCGATCATTGCGGCAATGTTCTCTTCCGGCACGTCTGCCTGTATGGTTATTCCCGGCTCAAGTATGTACCCGCCGCCTTTTCCCATTTTATCCTTGAGCATCCGCACTTCTTTCTTTATTTCTTCGGGCGTGCCGCGCGGAAGCAGGTCCTGGGTGCGCAGCCCTCCGCAGAACGCCAGGTCTTTACCGAATTCTTTTTTAAGCGCGAAGATATCCATTGCCTCAGGCTGTATGGGATGGAGTATATCCAGCCCAATCTCGATCAGGTCCGGGATTATTTCAACGATATTGCCGCACGAATGATGGAACACGACGCGGTTGTTCGCGCGCGCAAGGCCGTATATCTCCTTTAAAAGCGGCTTGACGAACTGCCTCCAGTCAGCAGGGTTCATCACAAGCTGTTTCTGGTTACCGTAGTCGTCGCTGAGCGCCACCCCGTCAAACCGAAGGACCTGCTGGAAAAGGATCTTCATCGTGCCCAGGATAAAATTACTTATACCGCAGAGGAGTTCCTTCACAAACTCAGGGTTGAGCTTTATATCCATAAGCAGGTTTTCCATCCCCCGCATGAACGTCGCACGCTCCCACAGGTCCCCTATCCAGATTATCCGGAAGCTGTCCCCCTGCCTTTTGCACCACTCTCCTATCTCATCAAAACGGCAGGGCTGGTCCGGAAAAGGGAACCTGTATCCTGAAAGGTCAGGCTCTGCCAGGCAGGGCTTAATCGGAGAGCCGCGGTCAATGGCGCTTGTGCTCCATATCACGCCGAACTCGTCCTGTATCTGCTCCCCGTATTTTTCAGGCGGGGCGTAAAGCGGCTTAATGCTCCTGGGGCTGGTCATCCTTACGGGGAAGTCAAGCTCTCTTTCTATGCTCTTGATCTTGTAATGGCTTTCAACCAGCCTGCGCGCGGGCGGGGAAAACATGAAATTATACGGGGTCTTTCCCGTATCCTTATGCTCTATAATTTGTTTGATCCATTCTCTATTATTCATTTTTAATAGGGACAGGCACCAATTTTTAAATCCTTATTTTAAATGATTTTTAAAGCTACTTTTCAAATTTTTGAATTTCGTCTAATCGCCAACCTAATCGCCAACCTAATCGCCAACCTTATTTTAAGATGTAATGCAGGGACCGGCCCTTGCCTTTGCTTTTAATTACATCGAGTTTAACCAACTTCTTTATTTCTTTAAGCGCGCCTTCATCTGAAAGCTTAAACATTTCCCTGACATCCCTGTTGGTTATCCCTTTATTTTTATTAGCGTATTCCACGATCTGCATCTGCCGCGGGGTAAGCGCGATCTGGGCGCTCTTTCTGGTCCTGATCCCCAGTTTCAAGATCGCCTCTTTTACTTTCTTCATTGAAGATACCACGCCGTCTGTGAAATATTCCAGCCATTTTGTCAGATCTCGCGTTTCCTTGTCCACGGTTTTCAGCGCGTTATAATATGATTGCCGGTCCTTGTCATAAAAATCATCAAGTGCGAATATCCGCCTGTGGTCAAAACCGCTTAAATAAAGGACAAGCGTCGCAAGCAGCCTGGCTGTCCTGCCGTTCCCGTCTATGAAAGGATGGATCCTTGCTATCTCATAATGAACAATTCCCGCAAGCAGGACAGGGTTCATCTCAAACGTATCTTCCAGATTAAGCCATTCAATAAACTCATTTACCAAAACCGGGACTTCTTCTGTTTTGGGCGGCATATACGTAATCTCTTCTTTGAATCCGGTCCCGTTAAAAACCCTCCTTCCCACAAAAACCTGCCTGTTCCTGAATGCGCCGCAGTCAGAATCATTGTTAAGCGTGCCTTTCGTGACCATTTTGTGGATATTGAGCAGATCCCGGATCGTGAATTTTCCCTTTTCCGCGAGGACGGGGATTTTTTCCAGGGCTTCAAGATAGTTCAGGACCTCCTGCTTGTCTTTTTCTTCCGCAATGACATTTTTCCCCTCTGCCAGGTCCTCCACCTGTTTGAGATCCAGCCTGTTCCCCTCAATGGCGGTGGATGAATGCGAATTGCTAAGGATTGCCTGGCGCCTCAGCTTCGCCTCCCATTGAGGCACCAGATGCGACTGCTCAATGACCTCGCGCGCGGAGGTAATTGCCGTAAGATTGTTTAGGATTTTATCAGTTATCGTGTATTTCGGATTAAATAGCATTATACCCCCATACTAAATTTATCAGGCTGCCAGCCGCCGCATGTTTCGAATATCTTGTGGCCTATAAACGGAATAAAGCACTGAATAATGGTATTTGCGTCTAAGTTTCCTTGTTTCACCTTTCGATGAAGAGCGCGGTTAATTGTGCCAAGCGCAAGATAATCATTGCCGAGTATATCGGGATAATGTTTCTCGCATATATCAGCCAGATAGTTTTCCAGCTCTGTTTTTTTCACAATTATAAGACCGCAGTCTGCGCAGAACCTGCATGATTTGTTAAATGAGAAAAGATTTTTTGGATCTACGTGGATGATTAGACAAAACATCCGCTCTTTAGTTGTCTTCCTGTTGCATTGCGGGCAGCGGGTGAAAGCAATGTCATCATACTTATTTAAAAAGAAATAGTATCTATGTTCTCGATTGCCTGCCCATCCTTTTGTCATTTTTTTCCTTTTCTGAACAGATTGCTGGTTCAATCGAATTTATCCACGGTTTCATCTTCTTCTGCTTCTTCTCTTGTTTCTTCTTCAAATCCTTTTATCCCAAGTGCGGCAAGAGATTCCGACGACCGTAAAATCATATTCCTGATAATATTCAAAAGCCCTGTTTTTGTTTTCTTCTTCAGGTTTTTGATTACATCATTAAAGTCAACGAAAGTTTCAGGGGCGATTTCATACGTTTTAGCAAGAGCAAACGCATGCTTGCACGGCCAATAATCAGACGGACAGGTGCAGGTTATTTTTTTGTTATCCTTCATATCTATCTGCGTGCGGTAATCACCGTAATTTCCCTGAATTCTGCAACTGATGATCCTGCCGATTTTCAGTCGATGAGTAATGCGGGGAGAATTTACGTATTCGGCTATGCGGTCAGCCATTGTGTTCTGTCTATCTTTCTTTGCATCTCTTCTTGCCTTTGTTTTCATATTTGCCTCTTTCAAGCAAGGGCATCCTTGAGCAGTTTGCTCTGGCGCTCAAATGCCTGGCGCGGATTGCGCGGGTCCTTCATAAGAGAAATTTCCTGCGTGATGAGACGAGCAAGGTAGAAAATGTATGCCTCTCTGTCCTTCACCGCTCTCTGATGAAGCGGGTGGTCGCGGTTAATCGTAATGATGGTTCCCTGTGTTTCGCATTCGGGACCTTCGGGTCCGAAGTGGTCTATGAGACAACTTACTCCCTCCCTGCCTGCTGCCAGCCTTTTTACGACAGCGGTAGGGGTCAGGGGTTTGACAGAAGGGCGTTTCATTCTTTTCTTTTTTGGCTGTTCTTCTGTTTTCGCGGCAGCCCTCTCTGTTTTACCGGGTTTTCCGCTTCCTGTAAAACCGGGAGTTCCTTCCCCGGCTTTTCCTTCTTCTCCGACCGGCAGCAGACCTTCGGGACAGAATTCAGGATTCATAAAAAGACTGTCTTTTACTCTTTCAAGTACCTCGGTCAGCACCCGCTTGGTTCTCCGGTTTTGCTTGAAGTCAGAAAGTTCTTCAACGGTCTTTTTAACTCTTTCCATCACTCTTTCCATCACTTTGCGGAAAGCCTTATATTCCTCGCTGTCCCTTATAAAATCACTGCGGTCACTTGTTATTGGAAGGAAATCCGCGTTGACCTCGCCGGTCACCCTTGCCGCGCCTATCTCCCACTTTTCAATCCCGAAGAAATCCCTGCGGATTGTCGCCTGCTTGACCTTACATTCAACGCCGGCTTCTTTCGCGTCCGTCCGGGATATCGGAGTGATTATTATCTCGCCGTGGACTACTCCGAAATCAGTTCCTTCAAGAAAAGGAATCCTGTGCCCCGGAACGAACCTTGGAGAGACTTTTTTGTCATTCAAAAACACCGAGAAGTGCGGAGCCTTCAAAGGAACGGATTCTATGAGACGCCTCTCCACGTCCGCGAGATTGAATTTTTTCCTCAGTTTTTTCAAAGTGACAACCGTGCCGTCTGGCTTTTCGGAATCAACCGGTTCTGCAAAGAACGGAAGATTCCAGGATTCAGGGGATTTCTCCCACTCATCCTTGTCAAATACGACCTTTGCCTGAAAATCGCCCTTCTTTGTCCAAACTTCAAAATACGGACAGGCCGAGAGAACCGCGAATTTGCCTATGCCAAACTCACCTATGCGGTCCCTGTCGAATTTTGGGGATTTGCGGTGAAGTCTTTTGTGGGGTGAGCCGATGTTGAAATACTGTTCAATATCCTTCCTGTCCATTCCGCTGCCGTTGTCTGAAATGATAATTTCGTCATCGCTGATTTTTATGCGGACCTCGCTTGCATCAGCATCGTAGGCGTTGTTTACCAGCTCCCTGATCAGCTCAACGCTTTCGCCGTATAACCGCTCGCCTATGGTAACGATGTGGGTCTTATCCACTGTCACAGAAATAGTATTTTCAGCCATCTTATCTCCTGTAAATCACAAATTGCGATAAACGAAATTTTATTTCTTATAAAGTATGCCGAATTATCCAACAATATAAAAGGAATAAAAATGGTGCCTGTCCCTATTTACGTAAGGATTCTATCCAGCGCCTTCTTGCTGACGGCTGAGGCTTCGAACGGCTTCGGGTGCTCCCAGACGTCTATGTCTAGCCAGCCGTCATACTTCCCAACGGTTTTCAGCGCTTTAATAACTCCCGCAACATTCATTTTCCCGTCCCCGATCGCCATATGCCTTGAGCTCTTTGACTCGATCTTCGTGCAGGTGCCGTCGTTATCGCACACGTGGGTGTAACCGATCTTTCCCGCGACTGCCTTGATGAATTTCATGGGATTTCCCTTTGTAAATATATTCACGTGGGAAAAATCAAAAATGCACTTGAAATATTTTGAATTGACCTTGTTCAGGAGTTTCACAAGCAGGTCCAGGGTGTTTATCATCTGCACCGGCTCAGCTTCGAACGCAAGCGTGATATCATATTTTTTCGCAAGTTCCGCGCATTTGCGATAGCTTTCTATGAACCAATTCATCGCGTCATCTGACGGCCCGTTTCCAAGGAGTTCTCCAGCCCATACCCCCATCACTTCGCAGCCCATGACCTTTGCCAGGTCCAGCTGCTGTTTTATGCCGTCAACATATTCTTTGCGCAGCATGGAGTAACTGCTTCCAGGGTTGCCTTTCAGGCCTCCGGGCAGGGACTGGAGAGCCGGAACTTTCAGTCCTCTGTTGTTTATCAGTTTTTTCAGTTTTTTCTGTTCTTTCAGGTCTGTCGGATATGGGTCAGGAATGCCGAAAAGCTCAACTCCGTTAAAACCCAGCTTTGCCGCGTGGCCAAGTATCTCCGGCAGGGAATATTTCATTTTATATACCTGGCTCGCCCACCCGAACCCGTTCAAACCTAAAGCAATACCACGAAATCCGCTCATGCTAAACCCCCTGTAAACCACAAAATTTCCACGAAAGCACGAAAAATTCAGCCATGGATTTGCACGGATTAATACAAGAAATGTCATTGCGAACGAAGTGAAGCAATCCGGAATTTAGATTGCCACGCCCTTCGGGCTCGCAATGACTGATAGACAGTCATCTTGTGGAATCGCGTGGTTAAATCTTTGATCTGAAATTATAAGTTCCGGAACCTATTTCAAAAATTGCTCTGTGATTCTCTATTCTCACAAACTTCACGCCGGAAGACTGAGAAGCGGGTTTCCCGCCCTCTGTAACATGGGCTTCGTTTTCCGCCGGAATATAGATCGTAGCGGTCGTGTTCGGCGGAACAGCCACATCCCAAACAAGATCCGTGCCTTCTTTTTTCCACCAGCTCTCGATCTTTCCGTTTACGGAGTGGTATATGCCGCGCACCCAGTCCAGCTGGCCGAAAAGGTGCGGGTTCAGGATTATATGCCTGAAACCCGGCTGCCTTGCATCGGGATTTATGCCCGCGATACCCGAGAAGAACCACGCGTCAAACCCGCCCTGCATCGGGTGGTTGAAGGAAAAAACCGGCTTTGTGCCGTCCTTGTAAGCCGGGACCATTGCCTCCCAAAGGGTCGTGGCGCCCTGGCTGAACATGTCCGTGAAACTCGGGAAATCCGTTTTGGCCAGGATGCCATAGGCGGTGCTGTCATACCCGAAATCGCTCAGCGCCCAGTAAAGGTGCCTGCTTCCTATAATTCCTGTCGTGAAATGGCCGCTGTGCTTTTCCATAACGTCGGTGTTAAGGCTTTTTGCAACCTCCGCGCGTTTTCCATCAGGAACAAGGTCCAGGTAAAGCGCAACCGCGTCAGCTGTCTGGCTTTTGAACGTCATTTTCTCAGGATCAAGGAATTTCTTTATGAACGATGCTTTTATCTGGTCCGCGAGCCTGCCGTATTGTTCCGCGTCCCCGGTCTTGCCAAGCAGCTTTGCTATTTCTGAAAGCAGGCGGGCGTCAAAATAATATAAGGCTGTGGACGTAAGGACAGGCGGGCATTGCATATGGGCATTGTCTCCGGGCGGGCACCAGTCGCCGAACCCGTCCTCCACGATATTGTCCTTTGCCATCGCAGTAAGGTAGTCAACCCATCGCTTCATATGCGGGTAATGTTTCTCGAAAACGCTTGTGTCATTGTAATAAAGGTAAATGTACCAGGGCACCTGGACTATCGCGGAACCCCAGTCAGGCCGCGCCTCCCCGCAGGTGCGCTTGCCTGTTGAAATATTGCAGGGAATGCCGGGACTTGCAGGCTTGCCTGTGGCTGTTCCCCCGCCCATACCCAGGCTTGTCTCTATATCGTTCATGTATTTCGCCCAGAAAAGCGCCATGTCATAATTATAGATCGTCATTTCACCTGACACATGCGCGTCGCCCAGCCACCCGCACCGCTCCCTGTGCGGGCAGTCTGTCGGTATGCTGTGCAGGTTGCTGATCTCGGTCCACAGGCAGGTCTTGTGTATGCGGTTAAGCAGGTCGTTTGAGCAGGTAAAGCTCCCGTTCCTCTGCACGGACGTGTGCACGACAACGCCTTCGAGCATATCCAGGTACGGCTTACCCGGATAACCGGTCATTTCAACGAACCTGAAACCGTGGTATGTGAACCGCGGTTCCCAGACCTCAATCCCTTTCCCCTTGCAGGTATAATAATCGGTCTGGACCACACCGGTCGCGAAAACTCCGGTGCTGTTGGGGTCGATCCTTCCGTCAGGATAAAGGACTTCCGTGAAACGCAGCCTGATGGTCGTGCCTGCAGGCGCCTTGACTTTCAGCTTCACCCACCCGGTGAAATTCTGGCCCAAATCAAAAATGCAGTGGTGAGTGGTGAGTGGTGAGTGGTTAGTTAATAAATGATTTTTATCGTCTGCTGACCACTGGTCACTGGCCACTGGCCACTTTAGTTCAACGGGTTTGACAGTGGCCATGCGCTTGATCGGGGGGATCTGCTGGGAAACAAGTTTCGGCGTCAGCGGCTCTCTGACAACCGCGTTCTGCCACCCGGAATCGATAAATTTGGGCTCAGACCATCCGGGAATTTCTTTCCGCGCGTCATATGTCTCTCCGGCATAAACATTGTTGAAAACAACCGGTCCCTCTGATGCCTTCCAGTTTTCATCGGTAATTATCGTATCGGCCGTGTTATCGCTGTAATCGATCTTTATCAAACAGATCGCTCCGGGTTTGCCGTAAACCAGCCCTCCCCAGACAAGGTCCTGGTTATACCAGCCGTTACCAAGCATAATGCCTGCGGCGTTCCTGCCTTTCCTGACCTGTTTTGTTATGTCATAGGTCGCGTAAAACGCATAATGCTCGTAGTTTGTCTGGCCAGGGTCAAGCACGCTGTCCCCTGCCTTTTTTCCGTTCAGGTAAAATTCATAATAGCCAAGCCCGCAGATATACGCGCGCGCCTGCCTTATCGGTTTTTTCAGCTCAAAAGACCTGCGAAGCAGGGGTGAAGGGAAAGGCTTGGGCGCAACAGGGATCCTGCCCCAGGGCGGGTCCCCGTATTTCAAAACAACTTTCGCATTCTTCCAGTTCTTAGGCTCAAAATCGATCCCCTTCCAGTCGCCTTCAATTTCCTCGGCTGCTGACCAGGAATTGTCTGTGAGTACTTTTGCCTCAGCGCCGTTTTCGTATTTCACCGAAAGCCCGAAGAGCGCGCCGGCGCTTGCCTGGGTTGTGTTCATATTCTGCCAGCAGTTCGCCTGGATGAGAACCGTGTTTTTTCCCGGAAAGAGGTATTTCGCGATATCAAAATCAGTGGTATAAAGCAGGGTCCCGCAGTCGCCCACATGGATCCCGTTTATGTAGAGCATCCCGCAGGCGTATGCCGCCATCCGCGCCTTTGCCGATCTTATTTTATTTCCCTGCTCAACATTAAAATACCGGCGCAGGTAAACGGTCTGGTGGCCCTTGAATTCAGGATACCATATCCAGTCACCGACAGAAATATCTTCCTTGCTGCCCGGATCAGGCCTGTGGTCTATAGATATCCATTTCGCGCCTGACCAGTCTTTCTGTTCGAGCAGGCCCATCTCCCAGCAGGCAGGTTCAGACCATTCTGATGCCTGTCCATCCTGGTCCCACACACGCACCTTCCACCAGCATTGCATCCCGCTTTTAAGCGGCTTGCCTGAATATTTAACCTGGGAAGTTTCGCTGGATTCTATTTTCCCCGAATCCCACAGGTCAGCCTTGTCCGGATCCAGGATCTCGCGGCTGGATGCGGCCAGGATATGGTAAGCGGTCTGTTTAAGACCCCTTAAAATGGGGACAGTCCCGATTCTACGCTCCGACTTTACGTCGGAGCCGTAAATCTGGGACAGTCCCCTGGTCGCCTCTATCTGCCAGGAAAGGCGGGGCTGGACCGCGTCTATCCCTATCGGATTTATCTGGTACTCGCTTTTCAGCATTACCGGCCGAATATTAGCCATTTAATACTCCTTTACAGTTTATATAGTTTACAGAGTTTACAAAGTTTACAGAGTTTATATAGTGAAAATCTCAGTGGATTAAGTGAACTCAGTGGCTGAATTTAGTTTATAAGTATAATCCGTGTGAATCCGTGGAAATCCGTGGTTAAATGTTTATCTTGGGATTGTATTAGCGATCTCGCGGCACAGGATCTGCAGGAGGAATTCCGGGTCTTTTTTCATGCGGTCCCTGTCCTGCGGGTCCACAAGCGCCTGTATCCTGGAGTCAGAGCTCCTGAATGTATCTTTTGCCTGCCAGACCTGCGAGCCCTTTTCAACAGACACAAGCCGAACGCTTATCCCCGCTTCCCCCGGCTTATACGCCGAAAGCGTTCCCAGCACCACCCCGTGCGCTCCCAGCATCTTCCCGATCTTTACCGCGGTGGATTCGTCAAGGCGTTCCGGGTCAAAATCCTGCTCCTTGAAAACTTCCTGTATGCGCAGCCTTTCCACGAGCGTGAAATGCCCGGTCTTTCCCAGCTGGAGGTTGAATTCCTCGGTCGCCTTTTCCCCGGCAAGAACATCGCCTGAAACGTTCTTGAACGGCAGGACCGCGACCCTTTTCTCCCTTATGTCCTTGAGCGAGTTGGCGTCAAGAAAAAAGTTGGTCACCTTGTATGCCGCAGGCGGCGCCGCGCATCCCGCTACCATAACCACCGATAATATCAAAAGCATTTTACGATACATGCAAACCTCCTATTGCAACCACAGATGAACACCCTCTACAGGTTTCTGCGAAACCTAACCGTGAGGGCAGGCAGGTGAACACTGTTTTGACCACTGAATATGCCAAAAGAAGTTATTTTCACAGGGAATTGACGAGAACTTAAACTGAACTTATTACTTTTTCTGGGTTTAACCTAAGAATTTTAAGTTCTCTTAAGTTCCCTGTAAAAGTATTTCTGTGTTAACCTGTGTTTACCTGTGGTTATTTAGTTATTTTTCTATTGTAAGAGCGAATTCGCGGCACAGGGTCTGGCTGAGGAATTCAACGTCCTTCACCAGTTTATCCCTGTCCTGCGGGTCAACAAGCGCCTGGATCCTGGGGTCATTGCCCTTGAAGGTCTCTTTCGCCTGCCACAACTGCTCGCCTGTCTCAACGTTTACCATGCGCACGCTTATACCGATCTCCGCGGTAGGCTTGGGGCTCAAAGCAAAGAAAAGTATCCCGGCAGTGAGTATTATTCCGCCGACGATCGCGAGAGCGACCCAGGGATTACCCTCGTCTTTCTTTACTTCGGTTTCTTCCTTTTTTTTATCCTTATCCTTGTCCTTATCTTTTTCCTTATCTTTTTCCTTATCTTTTTCCTTTTCTTTATCCTTGTCCTTCTCCCAGCCCTTTTCCTTATCTTTCTGCTGTCCCGGCGGCACAAATACCGGTTGTTTTTCGGGTTGCTGCTCAATGATCACTACGGTTTTAGGCGCTCCAGCGGCTTCTATCCTTGCCCTTTCAAGCTCTTTCTTCTCTTTTTCCTCGGCTTCCTTTTTTTCCTTGTATTTATACGGGTAATAAGTGGTGACCGTGCCCAGTATTATCGCGTTCGCTCCCAGCATTTTTCCGATCTTTACCGCGGTGGCTTCGTCTATGCGCTCGGGGTCAAGGTCCTGCTCTTTGAACAGTTCCTGTATACTTATCCTCTCGATCAGCCTGAATTTTCCCAGCTTCCCCAGCTGCAGGTTGAACTCATCCGTAAGCATATCTGTTGCCTCGGGGATCGGGGATAGGTTCTTGAAGGGAATGACAGCCACCCTTTTTTCCCGCAGATCATTGATGGCCTTTGAAGTGAAGAAATTCGTCATTTTGTAAGGCCTTGCCGCGCAGCCCGAAACCATTACGGCAAGCGTTATCACTATCGCCTGCCCCCACCATCTCCTTATTTCTTTGTAGAATACGCTCATGATCTCCTCCTGGAAAAAATTCAGCCACGGATTTCCACGGATAAAAAATTTTCAACAGGGAACTTAAGAGAACTTAAACTGACTTGCTCAGGGCTAAAGCCCTGAGTTACCCTAAACCCCTCACCTTTCATCCTCTCCCGCCCTCCACCAAGATTAGCGGGCAGGCAAGGGGCGAGGAGGTATTTACGATGCACGAAGAACGATGCACGATGCACGAGTATCTATTTGCCTCCGGCGACGCGCACGTCGCGCACCCTGACAGACGGCATTATAGCGCCGGGCTCCTCGCGGAAATCGCTTGAAATAGCGTCAATGTTCTTCATAAACTCCAGCATATGCATCCCTATCATAACGTTTTTAACCGGGTAGGCTATCTCTCCGTTCTCGATCTTGAACCCCCAGTCCACTGTTTCCGAGATGTCGCCGCTCTGGGGATTCGGGAATATGCTTCCCACAGCCACATAAAGCCCGTCCTTGATCTCGCTTATGAGCTCCTTTTCGGTCTTCGTGCCCAGTGAAACAACGGTATTCGTAATGCTGGTGCCGCCGCGCGTTGAATTCCCTGTATTTTTTTCCTTGCCCTTGTTCGCGGTGTAGGAATTGTGAAGCCAGGTCTTAAGGACCCCTTTCTCGATCACGGTAAGCCTGCTGTGCGGGAACCCCTCCCCGTCAAAAGGGCCGGACCCCATACCGGCAGGAATGAGCGGGTCATCAACAACGGTCACGATATCCGAGGCGATCTGCGCGCCTTTTTTCCCTATCAGGTAGGAACGGTTCCTCTGTATATCCTCGGCGTTGGCATTCCAGCATATGACCCTGAAAATGCTCAGGCCTGAAAGCGGGCCGAACACAACAGGCATCACCCCGCCCTGAATGTGCCGCGCGCCTAAAAATTTCAAAGCCATTTTTGCGGCATTCACCCCGATCCCTGAAGGATTAAAGTCGGGAAGGAGCCGCGAGTTGTCAAAATCGAAGTATGTGCCCACGTCATCCCCTTCCTTGAACGTTACCGACGTGCTCATGCGGATGCTTGAACCTTTTATGGAGGCCCTGATACCGAGTGAATTGGCTATAGCGCTCTCTGAATGGCCCAGCCCTGCTCCGCCGTTTATGATCGCATCTCCTCTTACAGACTTTACTTCTTCTATTGATCTCCTCAGGTACCCGACGAGCTTTCCGGCGCTGACGCCCCGGATATTGTCATCCCACAGCTTTTCAACAACAGGGTAGGAACCGGAAGGTTCAGGAAGGCTTACAAAATCAGGGTCCGGCTGCGCGACCTTCGCGAGCGCCGCGGCTTTCAGCGCTGCGCCGCGCACATCCTCTTTTTTCAAACTGGACGCGCCTGTAAATCCCATTCCGCCTTTAATGAAAGCGCGGACAGACACGCCCGAAGAAACAGCCGTGTCCCCGTGCTTTACCGCGCCTCTTTCCACATCCACGGACATTCCCATGCCGCTGTGCACGCCGACATCCACAAACTCAGCGCCTTCCTTCTTTGCCACTTCGCACCCGTATTCCGCAATTTCCACCAAGTTTTCCATATTTTTCCACCGATTACACAGATTTTTAAATAACGATTACGCCGATTATTAAGGATTTTGACTTTCAGCTTTCAGCTGAAGTCACTCCTGGCCGCCTATCATCAGTTCCTTCACCCGGACATACGGACCGCCGGCGCCAACAAACATTCCCTGGCCGCCCTTGCCGCACATCCCGCCCTTAAGTGTATCCGGGTCATATTCCTTCGAGACGCCGTCAATTTTCTGCAGGGTTTCAAGCAGGATACCGGACATATTCACGTCCCTTATGTGCTCTGCAAGCTCGCCTTTCCGTATCATCCAGCCCTCACCCGCGCTGAACGTGAACTGCCCTTTGTTAGGGTTCACGTAACCCCCCAGCCCCTTGGTCAGCATAACTCCGTTGTCAATGCTTTTCAGAAGTTCCGCGTAAGGCTGTTTACCGGGTTGGATATTCGTATTGCTCATTCGCACGATAGGCCTGTTATTGAAATTCTGAGCCCTCGCGCTCCCGTTGGGCTCAGCGTTGAATTTCGCGGCGGTTTCAAGGCTGTGCATGAAACCTTTTAACACCCCGTTTTCGACAAGGACCCTTCTCCTGCCGGGAACTCCTTCTGAATCGTATTTATATGACCCCCACATTCCTTCAATAGTCGCGTCGTCAACTATCGTCACGAGTTCTGAAGCCACTTTCTGCCCGACCCTTCCCTCAAGTATAGACACGCCTGCCATAACCCCGTCCGCCTCCGCGTTATGCCCGATAGCTTCGTGGGTGAAAAGGCCAACAATATCCGGGTGCAGGAGCACAGGAAACATGCCCGAAGGCGCCCTTTTCGCGCTCAGCAGCGCCACAGCCCTTTTTGCGGCCTTCACGCTGAAATTTTCCGGCTCTATCCTTCTGATAAGCTCAAATCCGCCGACAATCGCGTCGTGCTCGGACGCCCTTTGCCTTAGCGCCCCTTCTTTTGTAACAACCATTATATATGTATGGGTGCGGACATATTCATTCTCCACAAGGGTCCCGTACGTGTTGCAGATCACTTCCCTCTGCCAGATATCGCCGTACCCGGCGATCGTATTGGATATTTTTTCCGGGGCAACCTTTCTTGCCTCGCTCTCGAACATGACGACTTTGTCCACCTTTTCCTTAAAAGGGACGGAGCGGGGGTCGATCTCAAATTTCGCCTTCACCGCGTCGATCACCGGGCTTACCTTTGCTACCTCCACGACCCTGCCTTTTTCAGCGGACGCGTCTGCCATGCTTATCGCCTGGTCAAGGCAATCCTCAGCGCTTTTCAGCGCGGTCTCGTTGGTTGTCGCGAAACCCCAGGCGCCGCTTGAAATAACCCTTACGCCGATGCCCGCGCTTTTGCCTGACGATACCTTGTCCGCCTTGCCGTCCTGCAGGCTGATGCTTGTGGATTCGTTCTCGACGAACCTCGCGTCCATGAAACTGACGCCCTTCTTCTTCGCCCTGTCGCGTATAGCTTCAAGAATATCTTTCATGTAAACTCCTCACCACAGAGGCACGGAGACACAGAGAAATACACTTTGCCACTGAGGACCCCTGCAGGTTTGTTTATTCAAACCTAAACGCAGGGACTAACGCACTGAATTCACTGAGAAATTGTAACTCAGGGCTTCAGCCCTGAGAGAATTAAAATTAAAAAGCTATATTAATTCTGTCTATCACTCAATTTATTATGCTATCCATACCATTACTTTTTTTACAATTTCCCACTTGTCATTTATTTTATTCAATAATATATAATACCCTATTCCACCGTGTCCATAATCAAAACTGATTCCATAATAAACAAAGGCTGTGTCCTCAGTTCTATTAAATCCTACCCTAGAAATCTCCGCTATACCAGTGGAATCGGGATATATTTTGTAAAAATATTCCCATCCTTTCTCTCTATTAAAAATTTCTTCTTTACTTTCCTTTGAAATTAAAAATATATTTACATTTGTTTTAAATTTATTTGATAATTTATAAGGTCTCCGGTCTTTTATTTTGGTTTGAAAAATCCGCAATAATATCTTCTGACAATTTTTCTTTTGATTCTTTTTCAAAAAAATCTACCGTTTTTTGGCTAAATTTATCATTAAAATATAATGTGGTTTCATCTTGAACAACTAAAAATTTCCATTTCGATTTTTCTGGACGCTTCTCAAATTCATCAATTACGCATGAATAGACCCTATATTCTTCATCTCTAATATTTAAAACATTCCTTATTATTGCCTTCTTGCCTTCAAAAAGAATATCCTCTTTAAGAATGTAAAACTGTTCGGATTCTTTATAATACAAATCTATTCTATTCAATTCCCCTCTCATAGAAAAGAAATAGTGATATTCTGCAGGATATCCTTTTCTGATTAAACCTACATTTTTAATTATCTCCTTAACTTGTCTTCCGCCACCATAGTATATATCAGTTTCAAATCCAGTTTTATAGATAATAAAAGCTTTTTTAATCTCGCCAGTTCTGGTAAAATCAACAAATCCTGCTGGTTTTTTTCTAAAGAAATATTCGATTCTTTTTACCTTGCCATTATCATAATAGCTCTTACAATCTGCATGACTCTCTTCTGAAAAAATCTTTATATCGAATGGTTGAACATGTAAATCTATTTCAAATAATTCACTACCATTTTCTGAATATACATTTAATTTATCACCAACAACAACCACTTTTTTAGCTGAGTATAAGTTAGCTGCTAAACAAAAAGTAGTAATTGTTATTAAAAATATTTTCTTCATTTTCTCTCTTTTTATTAAATATTGAATCTTATATTTAATAATCTACCGTCAAACCTGAAGGTTTGAGTTACAAAAACTCAGTGCCTTCAGTGCTCTCAGTGGCGAAAGATTTTTCTCAGTGGCCTCTGTGGTTTATTTTTGCGTGACAAGCCATTTGCCCACGATCTTCAGCACCTTCGTCTTCATGTCCAGGTTCTGCCTGCGCGCCGGGATAATGTCTATGACGTTAAAACCGATTATACCAAGTATTTTCTGAAGACTGGCACAGCATTCCGGAGCCCCGCCGCCTCCTCCTCCGGCAACGCACACGCCGACTGTGTCTTTTCCGCCTATCCCTTTTCTACCGTTTTCGTGCATACATATCCTGCGCAGGCGGTCCAGGAAAGCCCGCAGGCTTTCGCTCAGATCACTAAAGTATACCGGCGTTGCAAACACAACTGCGTCTGCATTCCTGATCTTTTCAGCCACCGAGGCAAAATCGTCCTTTAAAACGCACTTCCCCTCTTTTGTGCATAAACCCCAGCCATCCTTGCCCTCCTGCTCGCAGTGCTCTATTTTTATCTGCGGGAGGAACACCTGCTCCATCTGCGCCCCTGCTTCTTCCACACCCGCAAGCAAGGCCTTTACCGCTTTCGCGGTCTGCCCGTCAGGATTGCGGCTCCCCAGTATCGCCAGAACTTTCATATTCTACCCCCAATTATGAATTATGAGTTATGAATTATGAATGAAGGAACTATTTTTAGATTAGCTTTCAACTTTCAACTACTTAAAAAGGAAGGCGTTGTTCGTCTTTGAAATGAAAGACTTTCCAATCGTATAAGAACCTTTCCTTATCACGGTCAAACCTTAAAGGCGGGTAGAACTTATGCATTTCATCTTCCAGCTGTTCATATGTGAATATCCTGTTTTCCGCGATCCAGGGGATCTCAGGCCTTTTCTTCGCCTCTTCCATCCATTTGTCCCATTCCGCTTCAACATCCCGAAGGGGCTTGTGGAAAGTTTCCTCAACCAGCTTCACGCTGTCTTTCTCCAGGACGGTGTTATTGAGCAGTCTTTTCAACCTGTCATTGTCAAACGCGAACAGCACAAAATTGCAGGCAAGCGATTCGTTTGGGAATTTTTCGCTGAATAGCGGCTGGAGCTTCAACCTGCCCGCGGCCTTAAGATGCCATGCCTCGCTGAACCTTTCAGGCGAAACATAACCGAATGTCAACAGGATCGAGCCATCTTTCTGGTATATTCCGATGAACTTCTCAAAGAACGCAGAAAAACCTTCGTCAAGCCAGACAGGCAGTTTCATGTCCGAAGTGTTAATGAAATGGTGCGACAGTTCGTGGGTAAAAGTACCAAGCCCTTTTGTGCTGTCAAAAGCTATAAGCGCTCTTCCGAGCTTGTAGAACCCGTATTCGGTTTCAGGGGCAAACCTTCCGAGTCTTTTCAGGTACCTGTTATATGAATCCGCTGTGGCAAACAGGTAGATCTTTACCTTTTTTGTTCCGGTGCTGAAAAACTTGCGCTCAAAATAGGACTTCAGGCTTTCGCATATCTTCGCGTAAATATCAAGGTCTTCGCGCGGCAGGTCTGAATATATGGTATATCGGTAACCTTCCAGCTTTGTAGTATAACCCTTCCAGTTGAATTTATCCCAGAGGGAATACGCATAAATGGAAAACGCGGCAACCGCGGAATATATTATCAACCGTTTGTATATGTCTTTCATTTTTTATGGTTTTCTCCGTGCCTTCGTGACAATCTTTTCAATTTGCATTTTACATTTTGCATTTTGACTTTTGCAATGTATTATTTGATCACGTCAACGCCGCCCATATACGGCTTCAGGACATCCGGCACGATCACAGAGCCGTCTTTCTGCTGGTAATTCTCGAGTATCGCGGCAAAGGTGCGGGCAAGGGCTATTCCGGAACCGTTAAGGGTGTGGACGAGCTCCGTTTTTCCGTCTTTCTTCCTGTATCTTATGTTCAGCCTGCGCGCCTGGAAATCCCCGCAGTTCGAGCAAGAAGAAGATTCAAGCCATCTGTTCTGCGCAGGCGCCCATATTTCAAGGTCATAGCACTTGCGCGCCGAAAAACCTATCTCCACGGTGCATAAAAGTATAACCCTGTACGGGAGCTTGAGCAGCTGTATAACCTCTTCCGCATTCTGCACCATTTTCTCATGTTCCGCGTCAGAATCTTCCGGCTTTGTCAGCTTCACCATTTCCACCTTGTCAAACTGGTGGACGCGCAGAAGACCCCTGGTATCCTTTCCGTATGAACCCGCCTCCCTCCTGAAACAGGGCGTATACGCCGTGTAGTAAACCGGCAGGTCTTTTTCTTCCAGCACCTCATCCTTATGGAATCCCGTAAGCGGGACCTCCGCGGTTGGGATCGGGAATATGTCATCCAGGTCGCAGCGGTACATATCCTCCTCATACTTTGGCAGCTGGCCTGTGCCTGTGATGCACCCACGGTTTACCAGAATAGGGGGCCATATTTCCTTATAACCGTGTTTGTCTATATGCAGGTCCAGCATGAAATTGATCAGCGCCCTTTCAAGTTTCGCTCCCAGCCCTTTGTAAATAGCGAAGTGCGCGCCGGTTATCTTGGACGCCCTGCCAAGGTCCAGTATGCCCAGGGCCTCCCCTATGTCCCAGTGCGGCCGCGGCTGGAAATCGAACTCCGGTTTCTTCCCCCAGGTCCTTACTTCCCTGTTGTCCTTCGGGTCCGTGCTTACCGGAACCGACGGGTCCGGAATATTGGGGATCAGAAGGAGCATATCGTTCACTTTCTTCTCGTACACGCCAAGCTCTCCGTCCAGCTTTTTGATCTCGTCACCTATCTCCTTCATTTCTTTGATGAGAGCGTCCGCGTCCTTCTTTTCTTTTTTGAGCTGCGCGATCTTTTCCGAATCCACGTTCCTTTTGAATTTCAGTTCCTCCGCCTTTTTAATGAGCTTTCTTCTTTCCTCGTCCATACCGAGCAGCTCGTCAAGGTTGAGCTTGTTACCCCGGTCCTGCAGGTTCTTCCTTATCAGCTCCGCGTTTTCCCTTATGAATTTCATATCAATCATAAATCCTCCAGAATAACCACAGAGACACGGAGACACAGAGTTTCTACTTTGACTCTATGGCTCTAATAATTCTCCGTGCCTCAGTGCCTCCGTGGTTTATTTTTATTTTAACGGATAATGCCCGTATTTGCGGGCGGACTCGAAATACTGGTGTATATTCTCAACTGTCTTTTCAGGAAGCGGCGAGACTATCGGGGCGCCCGTCGGTATCAGCACGAAACCGCCTTTTGCCCCGCCCTCGTATATCGCCGTCTTTATAAACGCGTCGAGTTCCTCTTTTGGGCTCCAGTCAATATACCTTGTCTGAATATTGCCCATCAGGCAAACCCTGCTCCCCAGCTTGTCACGAACTTCCTTCAGGGTTGTGTCAGCCGTGGTCGCTGGAAGGGATTCAACCGGCTCAAGAACGTCAATTTCTATCGAGGCGATCTCATCCAGGAGCCGGACTATCTTGCTGTGCGAGTGTATGCATACAAAATTGTTATTTCCGCTGTGCTTTCGGATCGCCCTCGAAAGCTCCCTGTCCGGCGCCGCAACGAAATCATGGAAGTATGAAGGCGGCATGAGAGGCGGGGTCACGTATTCCGGGCCGCATATCCTGAAAACAGTGTCCCTGACGTTCTTTGCCATGTAATCATACTGGGCAAGCCACCTCTGCTGGCAGGTATCTATGAGCTCCATCATCGTCTTTTTATCTTCCACGGATTTCGTGGCGAAGAATTCAAAATCCATCATTCCCGCGGCTTCCCCGACCGCGTCTCCCAGGGAAATGAGCATTACGCCCCTGCCGTCCTTTTTCATAACTTCTTCGAGTTTATAAAACTCCGCCAGGTCGGGCTGGAACGGCTCGTATTCTATGGAAAGGAATTTCTCTATGTCCTCGTCGTTTTCGATCATATGCTTGAGCGCCCAGCTTGTGGCAACTCCCGCGTCTGTCCTGGATTCGGTTGTCAGCGGGCCTTTCGGCGTCTCTATAACGCAGCTGATGAAGGTTGAATTGCCTTCCTGCCTTGTTTTGCTGCTGATCTTTATTTTGGCGGGATCGGAATGGAACGAACCCAGGTTCACCCCTCCCCACCCGAACGGGTCTGAATTTTCCTTCAGAAAACCGACCAGCCCTTTCCAGCTTGACTCGGTCGTGTAAAAGCTCCCTTCTGCCCAGGGGTTGATCTCATAAAGGTTCGCCGGGACCCTATCCGGCATCTTGCCCCTGAGAGCGGTTAACAGCCTTTCTCTCGAAGTCATTCTATCTCCTCTATTTTCTACTGAAATTATGAATTATGAGTTATGAATTATGAATTAACAGCATGGAATTTTATTCAAATTAAATACCTTGTTTTTAACTCATAACTCATCATTCATAATTCATAATTAAATAATCACTGCGGGTATCCCACCGGTATTATGTACAGCGGCTTGCATTCTGCCGGAAGCCCCAGAACCTTTGAAACCCCGTCGTCTGAAAACGCACCTACAGGCACAGAGCCCAGCCCGAGTGCGACTGCCTGCAGCTGGATGTTCTGCGCGCAGTGGCCTGCCTCCATATGCGCGTACCTGATCCCTCTTTCCCCGTATTTCGCCGTAGTCCTTTCAAAAACCGCGGTTATGACTATGTCCATCGGCGCGTCCAGTATGCTGGTCTGGCCCATTGCCGCGTTGCTGAGATCGGACCGCAGGTCCTTGTCCGAGATCCTTTCCAGGGAGTGTTCTTTCGGAAGATAATGGTAAGTTGATTCAGGGCAAACGGCGTAGATCTCAAGGGGGTAAAGGGCGCCTGCCGAGGGTACGGCCCGCATAGATCCGTCAGGGTCGGTTATGCCCTGGGCAGCCCAGAGAAGCTGCGATACCTGCTCGCATTTAAGCGCCTGGCCGCTGAATTCCCTTCTTGACCTGCGTTTCAGGATCGCGGCTTCAACGGAGAACCCGCCTTTTTTCACGGGCTGGGGCAGCTGGATAACCTGGGAAGCGCTGCTCTTTTCTATTTCTTTCGCCTCCCTTTCCTTCTGTATGAGTACCAGCATAAGCACGAGCACTACGAGCATAAGTACCGTAAAATTCCTCATTTTTTCCGTCATTTTACCCCCCAAAAGCGTATCAATGTGTCAACGTATCAACGTGTCAACGCAGAAACAAGGATCTATATTTAAATAAATTAGCATTTAGGTCGTTTTAATTGAATTTACGCTGATACGCTGACACTCTGACACGTTGACACGATTTACAAATAGATTTTAAGGCCGTCAAAAGCGACAATAATTCCCGCGGGCTTGAATTCCCGGCGCAACTCGTTATGCAAAAGGCCGCCGTTATGCGAAAAATGCGTAGCAATGAATTTGGTGCCGGGGCCTGCTGTTCCCGTTTTAAGCATGCGGTCCCTGGCCTTTATCACGCCCTTAATTCCCATGTGCCATCTGTCTTCCATATTGACCGGGCCGTTCGTGCAGTCCAGGATGGCCGCGTCAAACTTGAATTCTTCTATTTTTTTCCAGGTCTCTTCAGGAAACCAGCCCGAATCATGGCCGTATAACACGGTCCTGCCCCGGGTTTGAAAAATATAGATAAGGGCTCCGGGCGAGTGGTCTGCGGGCAGCGGCAGCGCTTTAATTTCTCCCGCGTCAATGGGCTCAAAAGGTTTCACTTCATGAACGCGGATATTGCTTTTATCCATTACTTCTTTCGCGGATCCGAGCTGGCGGGCAACGCTTGAATTGCCGTAAACATCAAGGATCCTGCCGCTGTCAATATGCGCGAACGGCTTGAACCTGTAACCCAGCTCTGACGGGCAAAAGTGGTCTGAATGCTCGTGCGTGATAAAAAGGCGCTCGAGTTTTGAAAAATCAAGTTTCCCGCGGATCATCTGCGCGTAGACATCAGGAGGCAGGTCCACCTTGCACGTGTCCCCGATCAGCACGGAAGACCTCATGCGTATGTTCTTCCCGCCCAGCTTCCTTGCCTTCCTGCAGGGCTCGCATTCGCAGAAGATCCCGGGCCATCCCTCGGCAGCAGCCGTCCCCAGAAATAATATCTCTAATTTCGCTTGTCGCATATCGCCTATCGCATATCGTTCACTGCTGATCCTGGATGCTAGTGTGGTGTCTCTAACAGATCTTTACATTTGGGCTGTCATTGCGAGGAGTGTTAACGACGAAGCAATCTCGACCTAAAAATCGAGATTGCCACGCTCCCTTTGGTCGCTCGCAATGACAACTCAAAGCAGAATCAAATGTCAAGGGATTTATGTAACACCACACTAGATCCTGGATGCTGGATCAAGGAATCAATTTAAATAAAATTCCTTCATCTAGGATCTAGGATCCAGTATCCAGCATCTGTTTTAAACTATTTCCAGGGAAATATCCAGTGCCGGCGCTGAATGGGTAAGCCTGCCTATCGAGATCCAGTCAACCCCCGTCTTTGCGATCGTCTTCACGTTGTGCAGCCCGACATTCCCGCTCGCCTCGATCATCGGCCTTACGTGCCCGTGTGAGCCGAAGGACCGGTGGATAAGATTCACCGCTTTCCTCATCACCCGCGTATGCATGTTATCCAGCATTATTATATCCGCCCCGGATTCCAGCGCCGCTCTTACTTCCCTTATATTCTTCGCCTCTACTTCTATCCTCATCCCTTTCGGTATCTTTCTTCTCAGTGTTTTGACAATATCCGTTACTTTTACATTTTTCATTTTACATTTTGCATTTTGCATTTGTATTTTAAGGTGATTGTCCTTTACCATGGCCATGTCATACAACCCCATCCTGTGGTTATGCCCTTTCCCCACCCTTACGGCGTATTTATCAAGTATGCGGAGAAGCGGAGTCGTCTTGCGGGTGGTCAATATCTTCACCCTGCAGGGCTTTACCACGTCAACGTATTTGCCTGTAAGCGTTGCCACGCCTGACAGGCTCTGGAGAAAATTAAGCGCGGTGCGTTCCCCTGAAAGCAGCGCTCTTGTGCTTCCCCTGATCTCGGCAAGCGGCTGGTTTTTTCTCACCTTCGCGCCGTCTTCCACGAATTTTTCAGCCTTTATATTCCCGTCAAGGTGGCGGAATATATCGATAGCGATATCCAGGCCCGCGATAATGCCGTCTTCGCGCGCGTAGAGGCGGGCCCTTGCTTTCGCGCCCTTCGGGACAAGCGAATTGGTTGTAACGTCACCCGCGCCGATATCCTCTTTCAGCGCCATCCATATTATTCTCTTTACCAGCGGTGTCGAAATCATATTTCTCCTTTTATTGATTACACAGATTTCAAAAACGAGATTACACAGATTAAAACGTTGACACGCTGACACGCTGACACGCTTATTGTTTATTAACTGTTTCGATAAGTGCGGCTATGTTCTCTGGCGGCGTGCCCCTGGGTATGGAGTGGGCTGGCGCCAGTATATATCCGCCGTCCCTTCCTATTTCCTTCATAAGTTTCTTTGTTTCCCTGCGCACGTCGTCAGGAGTGCCGTAAGGAAGGATCTTCTGCGTGCTCAATCCACCGTAGAAAGACAGCTTGCCGCCGAACTTCTTTTTCATCTCGTAAACATCCATGACCTCCGGCTGGAACGGGTTGAAAACGTCCAGGCCTGCCTCTATCAGGTCAGGGAACAGCTCGTCCACATCCCCGCAGGAGTGTATCCAGACCGGAAGCCCTGCCCGGTGCACTCTCGCGTACATCTTCGCTATCCTGGGCTTTATAAACCTCCGCCAGAGTTTCGGGCCTGTTATCAGCCCATGCTGCTGCCCCCAATCATCCCCGAACATGAAACCGTCAAGCGGGAATTTCACCTGCTCTTCGACCAGGCTTAAGTTGAATTCCAGTATCCTGTCCAGCAGCGCGTCAACAAATCCTTCGTCCGTTACCATGTCCATAAGCAGGTTTTCCATACCCCGCATTGTCCAGGCGCGCTCAAAAAGGGAAAAGCCGATGTTCCCCAGAATGAAAAAGTCCTTGCAGGAATTGATCGCGGCCGGGATGTGCGCGTAAAGGTCCTTGCCGCGCGTGTCGGGGAATCTGTAACTGTCAAGGTCTTTTTTAGACGCTATGACCGCGTTGCTCACAACACCTATATCCTTGTCAACGCTCTTGTCCCAGATAACGCCGAACGCGTCCTGCAAGAAATCCGGTTTTGCCTCTGTCCATTTCAGGGCCGCCTCAACACCCGCGAGATGGTTGCCTATCCCGGCTTCAAACCCGGGATCTTTGTAATATTCCTGCATCGATTTGTATACCGGAATAGTAAACCCTATCTGGTAGGGTACGATATCGGTCTGTTCATGCGCGATCGCTTTCTTTACTCTCTCCTTGCAGGTCACGTCTGCCTCCTGTAAAAAACTGTTACGTGTTGGCGGGTTGCGTGTTAATCTGTTAGGTGAAAATGTTATGAAAAGATGTTAAGAAATAATATTTAAGAAAATATTAATTAAAAATCCTTGCTGTTGACTCATAATTCATAACTCATAATTCATAATTACTCTTTTATCAGCTTCTCCAGCACTTCCCTGTAATAACTGTTAGACGGTTCTATTTCAACGGCTTTCCTGCAGTAGTTCACCGCCTCTTCTTTCGCCCAGGGCGAGTTGCTGTAGTAATTCAGGTATATCCCAGCCACGTTGAAATACGCCGCGCCTATCCCGGGGTTCAGCATTATCGCCTTCCTGAAATAATCAAGCGCTTTTCCAGGTTCCCTCTTGTTGTTATAAACCACTCCCAGGTTGAGGAGGTTGTCCTCGTTCCACGGGTAGAGTTTTTCCACGAGTTTGAATTCAGCCAGGCCGTCGTCTATCATACCGCTGTTCAGGCAGATATATCCCCAGGTGAAATGTATCTCCGGGTCATAGGGTGAAAGCTTTATCGCCCGTTTGTAGCTTTCGATCGACTGCTGGTCCATCTGGTTGTTGCCGTATACTATGCCCTGCTTGTAATAGAACGCGCCGAAAAAAGAACGCAGTATAAGTATTATCAGGACTGCGGAAGCGACCCACGCGACCGATATCAGTTCCCAGGAACGCCTGCTGACGATCATCTTCTTCTTTATCTTTGATCTCTGTTTAACCGGTTCCTGCCCCGCGGGTTTACCCGCATCTTTTGCGGAAATCTGAGTTCCAGCGCTCTCACCGATCACTACTATCAACCCCAGGAACAGCCAGAAAAGAGTCGCGTGCGAAGTAAGGTGGAAAGGAAAAGCGAAAACGCTGTCCAGCAGCACAACTGACGCGCCTGATACCAGCCCGATAAGAAAGATCCGCTGCCTCGGCTCCTTCGCGCCGGCTATGTATTTTACCCCGTAGAATATCGCGCATACCGCAAGCCAGAAAAAGCCCGCGATCCCGATGACCCCTGTCTCGGCAAGCGCCTGAAGATATTCATTGTGAACGCGCGACTCCTGCGAGGAGGAAAACGGGATCAACGGATCCGCCTGGCGCAGCTTCGCCTGGTAAAACGGGTAATGGAGCTTGAAAACCCCTGTGCCGACGCCGGCTACCGGATGTTCTTTGAACATAAGCAGGCTTGTTTTCCATATGGCTAATCTATACTGCACAGCGCCGTCTGTTTTGAGCGTCTGCGGGCTTAAAACAGAAGCGAACCTGAATAGGAAGCTCTTGACCCTGCCCCTGCCGGAAAACCCGAGGATCAGGACTATGACAACCGAAAAGACCAGCATAAAGATCCATCTCTTTTTAAGGTTTTTCATCCCTTTCTGCAGCAAAACGATTATGCTGAGGAAGATAAGGGAACCGATGAACGCGATGAGCGCGCTGCGGGTCGCTGTCAGGAGCAGGCAGAGGAGTATCACGGCAAAAGAGATCGAACCGAAGATCCCTTCCCTTCCCTTGAACCCGAAATTCAGCACCAGGACGAGGGAAAGCGGAAGCACCAGCGCCAGGAAACCCCCGAGGAAATCGGGATTGCCCAGTATCGAGAACACGCGGTTCGTAGGTGCGGCAGAATACAGGAACCTGAACCAGTCAAGGCCGAAATACTGCAGGAGGCCTATGACTGCGATCACAAAACCCATGATCACAACGGTTACGGAAGACCTTTCCGCATCCTTTGTTTTCAGGTTGTTCGCCGCGAGAAAAAAGATCAGGCAGTAAATAACGATCTTCAGCATAGCGGTCAGGCTCTCGTAAATATTCGAAGTGGCAAACAGCGCGACCGCGTTCGCGCCGGCATACAGCAGAACAGGCAGGTTCAGCGGGTTTTTCCTGAATTTTATGCCGCCCTCTTTTGTAACCCAGACCATAAAAAGAATAAGGGCGATCACCTGCACGAAAATAACCCGCGCCAGGTCATCGTTGTCCTTTATAAGCCTCCAGAACACCAGCCCCGCGGATGCGAAAAATATGATGAACAGCAGGCCTGCCGCGATTATTTTGCTCTGCCTCGAACCTTTTATTTCTTCCATTCATTTTCCTCGTTTTAAATTGGTAGCCGCAGGCTTTAGCCTGCGTGAACGCAACCTGAAGGTTGCGGCTACCTTAATGCCTTATCCATTTTCTGCAATTCAACATCATTCGGCGCAGCCGCAAGCCCCCTGCTCACTGTTTCCTTCGCTGCTTTCAGTTCACCCGTCCTGTAATATACCTTCGCAAGCACCCTGTAATACTCAAGGTTGCCGGGGTCAAGCTCGGACGCCCGCCTGCACATCTTTACCCCTTCGTCCAGCTGGTTCCTGTTTATGAAGAACCCGCCCAGGTAGAAATACGCCTGCGCGCAATCCGGGAATTTGTCTATTGTTTCCTTCCAGGTCTTTTCCGCGTCATCAAACCTGCCTGTTTCGTAATACAGCAGGCCCAGGTGAAGACGCAGGTCAGGCAGCTTGCCCGGGTAAAGCTTTTCAGACCACTTCATCGCTTTTATTCCCTTTTTCAGGTCCCCGGATTCAATCGCCACAACAGCCCAGTCGTGCTGTATCTGGTAGTGGAACGGCGCGAGCTTTGCGGCCCTTTCAAATGCCTGGATCGTTTTCTGCCGCACTTCAGGGCTCCTGTCAGCATACTGGTTCATCTCAAAGCCCTTCTGGTAGAAATACACCCCTATAAAGTTCCGCGCGACAATGAAAACAGCGAATGCCGCTCCCGCAACCACCGCAATTGCCAGCACCTTTCCCCAAACGCCTGCGTGCGGTTTTGATCCTGGATCCTGGATCCTGGATCCTGGATTATTTGAATTGGCTTCTGGCTCTGACACGTTGTCGCCACTTCGGCGACCCGCCGATGAGGCGGGACTCTCTGACTCTATTCTGCTCAGAGCTACCGTCATTCCTGCCAAACCCCAGAACAGCACGTTGTGCGATACCCTGTGCAGCGGGAAGCAGAAAAGGCTGTCCGCGAGGAAGGCAACCGCGGAGGACATAAAAGCAATGACAAGGACCTGCCTGTAGGGAGTCAGGACTTTAAGGCTTTTGAAACCTTGTCTGAAATAGGCGAAAATAACCCATATGAAAATTCCCAGCCCCAGTATCCCGGTTTCAGCAAGTATCTGCAGGTACTCGTTGTGTATCCTGCAGCCCTGCGCCACAATCTTGAAATTATCAAAGCCGATGCCGATCAACGGGCTTTTCTTGAACACACCCAGAGCGGTGCGCCACAGGTTGAACCTTACCTGCACGCTGTATTCCTTCCAGTTGAAAATTGCCGCAAGCCGCGAAAAAATGGCGCCACCCCTGGCGTAATTGAGTATTACCGCGAAAACAACGAAGCAGACAATACTGCCAGCGAGCAGCCCGGCGTTGCGCTTTATCACATCCGGCCGGAAAACAGCCAGGATCGCAAGCATGAAACAGAGCGACAGGCCCCATGAGACCCACGCGCTGCGCGTGAAGGTAAGGATAAGGCTCGTGAATATCAGGGCTGAAGCAATGCCGTAAAAGGTCTTCCTCTTCCTGAAAAGGAAGAGCAGGAACGCAATCGGGAAAACCATGGCAAGGTACCCGCCCAGGAAATCCGCGTTCCCGAACACGGAGGAAACCCTTGCCGAGGACGCGTCAGGCGGGAACATGAACCACAGGAAATCCAGGTGAAGGTACTGGCAGATGCTGTGCGCTGAAACAATTACCGTTAAAATAAGAATTGTTGTCAGAAAATTGTTAACAGAAGACTCGTTGTTAAAATTATTGACTATCAGAAAAAACAATACAAAATAAGCGGAGAGAGTGAGAAGCTCGGATAGGCCCTGGTACGGGTTGACCGCCTTTACCAGGGAAATAAGCCCGGCGCAGAAGAACGCTATTATCGGCAGGTTGAGAGGGGTCTTCGCGAACCCGGGATCTCCCTTCCATAGTTTTCTTGCCAGCCACAGAACCGCCATAACAAGGACCAGCACCTGCACGGACGCGACCCGCACCAGGTCCTCGTTGTTGTCCACAAGGATGAAGAACATCACCCCAAACAGCGATAAAAATACAGTAAGCGCCATTCCGATATTCAGTAATTTCTGCGTTGCAGTAATTTCATTAGTCTGCATTTTTCCTCTTAAAGTTACGCGCAAAACAGCTTACAAGTCCATAAGCTTACAGGTAAATAATATCTTAAACTTATAAGCTTGTCAGCTTGTTAACTTGTAAGCTTTTAAGCTTGTCAGCTGTCTTTCAGGCTGTCCTTCCACTCGGGGATCTTTTCGCGCGCGAGCGTACCGGTTGTCTGGCGCCAGCCCTGGTTAAGACCCGCGGACTTCGCGGCCCGCAAAGCCTCCGTGTATTCGTTTACCGCGGGGAGCCTGTTTATTTCATCATATTTATTTGCCAGATGGGCTGGATAGTATTGCGCCATAATGTTGACCGCCATGTCCGGGGAAAGTTCTTTCGCGATGAACTCAAACACTTTTTCGCTTGAGGCGAGGCGGTTCGGTAAAACAAGATGGCGGATCAGCAAACCGCTAACGGCGATCCCGCCTTCGGCTTTCAAGCCTCCAACCTGCTTATACATTTCCCTGTGCGCTTCTTTTGCCCGTTCCGCGTAGTCTTCCGCGCCCGAGTATTTTTTGGCCGGGGCGTTATCCCCGTATTTGAAATCAGGCATATATATATCAATGACCCCGTCCAGTATTTTCAGCGTCTCAACCGATTCATAACCGCCGCAGTTGTAAACAAGCGGGATTCCCAGGCCTTTGTCCTTTGCGGCTGCGAGCGCCGCGAGGATCTGCGCGGTGTAATGCGTCGGGGTCACGAAATTGATGTTGTGGCAGCCCATTCCCTGGAGCTTGAGCATGATCTCCGCCAGCTCCTGTATGGTGACTTCCGCGCCCTCGCCCAGCTGGCTCAGGGAATAATTCTGGCAGAAAACGCAGCGCAGGCTGCAGTGGCTGAAAAAAATAGTGCCCGAACCTTTAAAGCCTGAGATCGGCGGCTCTTCCCCGTGGTGCGCGTGATAGCTTGCTATCTCGGGAAGCAATCCTGCCTTGCAGTATCCCTTTTTGTTTTTCAGGCGGTCTGTCCCGCAGGCGCGCGGGCAAAGCCTGCATGGCGAAAGCAGGCCGTACGCCTGCCTGATCTTCTCTTCCAGTTCTTTTTTACCTATTCCCTGAAGCTTTGTCATTTTATATTTATTAGACTTTATCATATAATATTTTTATATAATTATACAGCTATATATTATATATCATACATTGAAAAAAGTCAAACTTTTATCAAGAAAAGTCAACTTTTACAAATAAAAAACGCCGGCTGGTGATTTTTCAAAACCGGCGTTCTGGAAATCGGTATCGTTATACGCGGTTATCTGATCTCCGCGGGCCTGACCGGGCGGCCTTCTTTTAGAGTTACCATCCTTTCAATATTATTTATGAAATAAGCCACCCCGGAAACATTTATGTGCGGGTCATCCTTGAAGCCGGAAATTTCCGCGTCTTCATTCAGGTTCCAGCCTTCCTTTATTCCTCCGTACCTGGGGTCATTTTTGTCCATTACAATATCGTCTTCCATCCTGCTGATCCCCATCTTTGCCGCATTCAGCCAGAACTCATCCCCGGTTAATTCATACAAGTTGAGGTATCCGTCAAGAACGTTCGGTAATTCAGTGCCGAGGGTCTGATCGATCGTGTATTGCATGCCCCCGGATGCCTGGGTTGTGCCTTTGATCCTTACTCCCAATCCATCCGCGGGCTCCCATAACCACTGCCAGAGGGCGCTGAAATATCCGGCCTGAATCGCCCACTGCAGGTATTTCTTTTTCCTGGAGGCCCTGTGAAGAGCGCACAATCCTTCAATAACACAGGAAGCTGCCGGAGAACTCGGGGTTTCCCAGCGATCGAACCCGTCGCTTGGTTTGTCATCAGTAATGTATCCGGCGTAATGATAATTCCGGATAAAATCTTCTTTAAGCCATTCTGCCAGCCTCTCTGAAGCCCTGAGGTATTTTTCTTTTCCCGTGATCTCATAAGCCTTTACCCAGCAGGCAATGATCCAGCCGCTGCTGGCAGCATACGCCTTTGTTCCATCCTGTCCGCCTGTGCTTGCTATTACCTTCCAGGGAATTCCTCCATCCTTTTCCTGCAAGCTCAAAAGCCAATCGCAGGCTTTCAAACCCGATCCCTTGTAAGATGCATTTTTAAAATATTCGTATGCGGAGAGGATATTAATCGTCATCTTTGCTATGTGACAGGGATAAGTATAATCTTCTCCGATAAAGTCCATTCCTTCCTTTGCCCCCATATCGTAAATCAAATAATATCCGCCATAATCTGCCTGGAGGTTATTCACGATCCAGTTTGTTATTCCCTGAGCCATGTTAACGGCATCCCTGTCCCCTGATCTTTTAAAATGTTCAATAAGGGGGATAATCGCGTCTCCGCTGTAGCCGCAGCTGAACCCTGCCCCAAAAGTTGATTTGTTGCGATGGTGCATCCATTCTTTTTTATTCCTCAAGTCAATAAAAGCTCCCTCATCCCCCGTAAAAGGGTATTCTTCCCTTGCGGCGGCATAACTTCTGTTGAGCATCGTCATGCAGGCAGAAATTACTTCCTTATATGCATTTCTTGATCTATGAGGCCGGGGCTGAAAATAATCCCGTAAAAATTTGCTTAATTCCGCGGGCATCAGTTCATCTGTGAGAAAAAATCCCTGCAGGGCAACAGGCTCCGGGCCTTTCGCCTTCCGCGAGGGTTTATAAGTAAAAGGATAGTGGACGTTCGCGATGATCTTCGGGCCCTCCAGCCTCATCCACCAGGGCCGGGAGACCTCGGGATAGACAGCGTAGCATATTTTCCCGGAATATCCGCAGCAGGACGGAAGGGCATTCAGGCGCCATATATCCGGGAAAATATTAAAATTTGTGCCGACATAGCATTTTTCTTTTACCTCTCCGGATGGAGTAAATTTAAACAGCCAGCCGAGTTTATTGTCTCCGTCCCTGACAGCCCATTCTTCCTCTATTTTCCATTCAATCTCCCCCATTTTTAGAACAGGCAGCTCCAGAATGATTTTCTTCCAGCCGTTTCCCTCCTTTACTGAACATCCTGTCGGGTTTACTGAAAGATACTGATTCTTGCCAGGAAGATAAATTACGGCGTTCCCCTCAGCCATATCCGCTATTTTTCGCCATTCTTTATCCTTATAGAAAATTCCTCCGCCAACCCTTGACTTATATTCTCCGAGGTGTTCATTCCAGACTATTTTTAATTTTTCATTTCCTATACCCTGGATCTTCATTTCTTCCTCCATCTATTCATGCTCCTTTTTTAATACCGGCTGCCCCAAAGGTCCTTTCCGATCTTCCATTTGGAGGACTTGCGCAGCTCCTTAAAAAATTTCGTGATGTCCGGCGATTTTTCTAGCGGCAGCTTCACTTTAATACCTTTCTGCGAGGACAGGTACGCGGCGTTCACGATCTCGACAACCGCCCGTCCGTCCTTCCCGGTCACGGACGGTTCTCTGTTATTTATAACGCAGCCGCAGAAATACCTCAGCTCGTTCAGATACTGCCAGCTCTTTTCCATTTCTTTTTGCGGGCTCCAGGATGTGGAAAGCGTTAAATCCGTGACCTTGCTGGATTTTTCATAGAGCTTAATGATCGCGGGCTCAAGCGTATGGGTGCTGTGATACGGCCATTCCATTAAAAGCGTTCCTTTTGTGCCGAACACCTCGTAGGATTCAAGCCCCCTGCGGTGCGTCAGCATTGTTATGTGCAGGGTACTCATCGCGCCGCTTTTGTGCTTCATGATCACGCAAGCCACATCATCATTTTCAATCCTGTCTGACATCACGAGCATTGCGTTGCCGCTGACCTCCTTCACTTCCCCCATCCACCACCTGCACACGTCAAGAGGATGGGAGCCATCCTCCTGAAGGTAGCCTCCGCCCGGAAGCCGGTGGCGGTAATTCTCAGCGGAAGCATACGCGCGGGCGTTGTCCCATATCGCTCGCATCTCAAAAACGTCTCCGAGCCTGCCCTCCTCAATAAGCTTTTTACAGAGAAGAAAAGACGGGTTGAACCTTTTCATGAACGCTATCTGCAGCTTAACTTTATTCTTCCTGCACGCTGAGGTCATTTCATCCGCCTCTTCGACGGTTATTGCCATCGGCTTCTCGCAGTAAACGTGCTTTCCTGCTTCTGCTATCTGCTCTACCTGTTTGCAGTGAACGCTGGGCGGAGTCAGGACCATAACCGCTTCCACCTCTTTATCCTTTAGCAGGGAACCAAGGTCAGTATAGATCCTCTTGCACCCTGTCTGTTCCTGGTATGCCCTGGCGCTCTTTTCATCTGCGTCCGCCGCGGCTACCAGCTCCCCGTTCTCAAGATATCTGAAGAACGACCCATAGAGGTCCCGCGAGCCCCACCCGCACCCCACAATCCCTAATTTTACTTTCCTCATACTCATTCTTATTGCCTCCGATTTGACGGCTAAATTCATTATGGCCACTTGGTGCACATATAAAAGACTACCGCCTCACGCTTTCCGGGGATATTGTTCGGTATATGCTTGGTGCCCGCGGGTATAAGAAATGCCTGCCCTTCCCGGATCTCAACCCGCTTATTGTCATAATCCGGCAGGTCGCAATAGGCCGGGCCCTTCAGGACATAGTAAAGTTCGTCTCCGGGATGGGCCATCACGTTCTTGCTTAACCTGTCCCCCGGCTGCATGGTAAATGTCCCGCAGGTAAGCCCGTCTTCCTTTTGCAGGAAAAATTTCAGGTCTCCGCCTCCGCTTGTCTTCCTCCCCGGCGCTTCAGAAGGAATGATTATTCTGGGTTCTTCTGCCATTTGCCTGCCTCCTTTTAATCATTTGGAAAGTTCGGCCATTCTTGCATACTCGGCCAACTCGCCGGGATGCACGGGAATTAATCTGCCTGAATCTCCTCCCCCTTTTACATAGTCAATTAAAAAAAGCAGCCTCTGCCCCATATCCAGGATATACGGGGACTGGAACCACAAAGGAAAATCAAAAACAGCGGTAATATACCCCGTCCTGCCCGATTTGACGATTTCCTGCTCCCAGCGCTGCACTTCTTTTACGGGGTTCTGAAAAAACTCGCCGAGGAAGAAAGTCAGGGGCTGGTTTAAAGCCACAAAATCATCTTCCTGATAAACTATATGGGGAAAAGTGTTGTAGTCTTTCTGAGTGAAGCAGAATCTAAGCCCTGCTTCCTTATAAGCAGAGAAAAGCGGTTCGGCTTGGCCTGTATACTCAGGGTTGGCATCCTGGAAAGGATAAAGGCCTATGGGCAGATTCTCTTTTCCCGTATACCCCTCTATTGCTTTCAAGGCAGAAACGAGCAGGGGCTTCAGAGTATCTTTTTCTACGTAGCCTTCAGCCGCGCAGCACAATCCCCAGCCGGCACTGCCGAGAAGAGGTTCTACTAAAGGGAAAACCCCTCCCTGGTCAAGAGGGATGAAGAGTTCCTGCAGCCACTCAGGATGATGGATAAACCAGAAAGCGTTCAGGGTTAAGCCACAGGGCACTTTTCTCAGGGCGATCGCTTCAAAGAAATTCCTCAGACCGGAGATATGCCTTAAATCAGCAGAGTAAGTCAAAAAAGCCACAGGGATCTTATTGGCTTTAATAATTTCTGTTCTTATATTCTCCTGGTCTCTTTGAGCGGTAAAAAGAGAATTTTCGCTTCCCGGCAGTCTTTGGGGAGCGATCTTTCTTTTTATCGGGAAAAGGGGGCGGTGCGGGTCAAAAACAGGGAATATAAAACCATACCTTGACAGGTCCGTGATCAGGTTGTCGGTTGCCTGCCTTCCGTAAACTATCTTGCTTGGAAGAAGTCCGGCAAAATACGCTACCTTATCCTTAAATCCCCGCTCTATCTCCTCCAATCGTTTCATATCACAGTCTGACCCGGGACCGGGAGGGACGCAATCCATTATATCCTTATTAAATAAAGCCAGTATTTTTTCCTGGCAGTTAAAAGGAACGTAATGCTCTGCCTGGTAGGGATCAGCATAAGCCACTGCCTTTGCCTTCCCTTTCCACCTTTCAGCTATTCTCACAGTTAGTTCGGCATAGGATTCTCCTGCGGCAACCTTATCGATAGTTTCTGTCCTGAATCCTTTTTCCTTAAGCGAATCTTCTTCGTCAGGACTTAAGTAAAGCCCATAAATAATAGGACCATAATTTTTAAGGATGGATTCTGAATTACTCAGAAGCGCGGGAACTTTCACCCCCCAGGCAGAAGCAAAGAAAATCTCAGGATAAACATAAGGTTCTATCCTGAGACCGGTTTTTTCTCCCAAGACAATAATTTTCTGAGGATTAGAAGTCTTAAGATAATTCCTCGCCTTTTCTAAAAGACACAGGGGGTTATCTTCCTTCTCTGTTATTTCCGGAAGAGAAAAAAGACTGCTTTCATAAGCAAACCGCAGGCATTCTTCCGTTCTTATCACGGTCAGGTCAAAGATCTTGGATAAAAAATAGAACTGCTCTGCATGACCTTCTCCCTGGAAGGGCCCTACCCCGTACCTTTCTCCGTGGTGTGAGTGAAAGTGCCAGGGATAGGGATAGTGCGCCCCTGTGCTGTAACCGGGAAAGTATGCCTCAAAGAGGCAGCCTGCTTCTTCGGCCATCCAGGAGAGGGCGGCAGCAACCAATTCTTTATGGGGGTCTTTCCTGCGCGCCAGGTAAAGAAGTAACGGTTTCCTGTCCCTGCTCACTTGCGGCTTCCTTTTTGATCTGCACCATTAGGATCTGAGCTACTCATTACCTGCGTTCTGCTTTGATAATTTCTCCAAGGGCCCGATAAACAGACGTGCGCTTGCCGTCATGAATTGCCTGATATACTGCTTTAAAATATTCCTTCGTTGGCTGGTCCGGATCCTGGTATTTAAAAAATAAATTTGTCCACCAGAAACAGACCGCTTCTATTTCTCTTGTTCCTGCGTATAATGTGACAGCTTCAAGGAACTTGATATCAAGGGGCTCCCAGAACAACGGAAAAACATTCCCGGGCTCAGGGAAGGCCGCGTTTCTCCAGGCCTCTCCAATATACACTTTCTTGCCCGCGTTCTTTGCCCATTTAATCATAGTTTCGTAATTATTGAACGTGTGGAACCACTGGTCATATATATTCAGACGTACAAAATCTAATTCCTTCACGTTCAGATATTTTCGCAAACACTCCATCTCTTTTTCATACGGCAATCCCCCGGCTCCGGTCAATATTCCGGGATCAAGGTTTTTTATCAGCCTGCATCCCTCTTCCACCAGCCGGGCCCACTCTTCAATGCTGACACTTTTACGCCACCGGCTTTCCATTGTAGTTATTTCGTGTACAACATTGATCCCCGCGGGATGGTAACGCTCTACCCAGGTTTTCAGGGTGGCAAGTTCAACTTTTTTATATTTTTCCCAGTCCCAATCCTTTATCGCTTCTGGGTCAACTCCGCAGTGATAAGCTAGCCATACCTCAAGATCATTTTTCTTGATATATTCGATCAATGCATCGTATTTGTTCAGGTCTTCCTTGTTCAATTCCGGATGAAGCCACGGTTCAAAACCCGGGTTAATATCCACGCCATCAACTCCCAATTCTTTAAATGCGTCAACCATCTTAAAGAGAACGTCCAGGGGCACCCCGGAGATAAAAGCGGGATGCGCCAGGACTATTTGGGCACGGAATTTCAGGGTTCCGCCACCAGCTTGCTTTTCTCCTCTCAATTCCGCAAGTTTATTCCCCAGCCAACTTTCCTGTCCACCATATTTGGAACGAAATTCCTCGGGTATTTTCATTTTCTGAATTCCTGCAAGTACCGCTTTTGTTTCTGCGCCAATAGCAGATGCCTTGCTCCATATGAAGGATGCAAACACCAACCCAACCGCGAATATAACCAAAAGGGCCTTATTTTCTATTTTCCTTTCTCCTTATGAACTGTTTTTTATAATCTAAGGATTGGCCACCGCTTCTATTCTTTTCTCTTTAGTCCCTTTATAATCTCTTGAATATCTATTCCTTTCAACCAATATTTTTTATCTCTGGTATAGTTTCCTATGCCAACTTCAAAATGTTGAAGAAAACGAACCATCCCTACAGGTCCCAAAACCTTTACCAAGGCTTCAAGTCCCTTTTTTCTTATGCTCTCAGGGCTCATAGTTTCAACTTTCATTTTTTATCACCTCCATTACAAATTCAACAGGATTTGCTATCTTTACCTTAAGTCTTTTAATATTTTGTAAGGCCTTATATAACAATTCATCGTCTGTAGTCAGTAGAAAGTCGGCTTTACCATCCTCAGCACAGGCAATATGCAAAGCATCAAAAGGCTTAAATCCAAGATTCCCAAGTTCAGATGCACGTTTCTCTATGTCTTCATTAACAAGAATGTTAGATTGCAGAATGGAAGACAAAATAACAACTTTTTGTTTTCTTTCCTGGTCAGGAATTTTAGAAATCTCGAAATCTATCAGTTCGCTCCCTAATAAAATTAATTTTCCTGATTCTCCACGGTTAAGAATTGATAGAACTGCTTCTGCTTCAAGACGAATCCTATCAGAAGCAGGTTCATCAAAGGGTCTGTTCAGGCAGCAGACATCAAGGTAAATTTTCAATTAGTCCTCACTGCGATTTATTGAAAATATAATCAAAAAATCCTTTCCACCATTCTACGGAAGCATTTATGCCATTAATTTCAATTCCATATTTATCATAATAAATCTCTACTTTTTCATCACAGTCCCCGCACTTTATCAATACAGAAGGTGCTTTCTTCCTTCCGCACTTTCTCCAGTAGCAGCGCGGCAAAGAACTGCCATTCTGATAAATCCCCAATTTCTTGTTTCTGAATTCTTTCTTCATTAAATCCTTGAATTAATATTATAGCATAAATTAATGGAAAAGTCAAAATGGTCGTAATTATGGATGGTAAATTTGAAAAAATTGAAAGTCTGACCCCTATTTTTTTAGCTTGAAATAGACCGGGTTGGGCGTATCCCCGGAAATCTTCCTGATCTCGTCCCTTACCTTCGCGGCTTTTTCAAATTCGAGTTTTGCGGCGTGGCGTCCCATCTCTTTATAAAGGAACCTTAATATCTCGCCTTTCTTGATAAGGCCGGTCTTGCCGCCCAGGCCCAGCTCAACCGCGTCCTTTTCCCTTACGAACGACGCTATTTTAGTCGCCTCAAGTATTTCTTCCTGCGTCTTGTAGATGGACCTGGGGGTGATGCCGTGCTCCCTGTTGTATTCCAGCTGGACTTTCCTGCGCCTTTCCATCTCGCTGACCGCGCCCCTGATGCCGGACGTCATCCTGTCCGCGTACATTATCACTTCGCCGTCGATGTTGCGCGCCGTGCGGCCGCTTATCTGTATCAGGGAATTAATGCTGTGCAAAAATCCTTCCTTGTCAGCGTCCAGTATGGCGACGCAGGCGACCTCCGGAAGGTCCAGGCCTTCCCGCAGAAGATTTATTCCGATAAGGCAGTCGAACTTGCCCAGGCGCAGGTCCCTCAGGATCTCTATCCTGTCCAGTGTCTCGACTTCCGAGTGCAGATATTTCACTTTAATGTCCAGGTCCCTGAGATAATCCGTAAGGTCCTCTGCCATCTTCTTTGTGAGCGTGGTTACAAGCACCCTCTGTTTTTTCTCCACCCTTTTTCTGATCTCCGCTATCAGGTCGTCAACCTGGTTCTTTACCGGCCTGACCGAGACCGGAGGGTCTACCAGGAATGTCGGGCGGATCACCAGCTCCACAACCTGTTTGCTGTTCTTGAGCTCGTACTGGCCCGGCGTTGCCGAAACGAACACTGTCTGGCCTATCAGGTCCTCGAATTCCTTCCACTTTAAAGGGCGGTTGTCCAGGCATGACGGTAGCCTGAACCCGTATTCAACAAGTGTCTCCTTCCTGGACCTGTCCCCCTCATACATCCCGCCGATCTGCGGGATCGAGACGTGCGATTCGTCGATGATCGTAAGGAACTGGGCCGGAAGGCCTTCCTTGCAGTAATAGTCGATAAGGCAGAAAGGCCGTTCTCCCGGTTTCCTGCCTGAAAGGTGCGCCGAATAATTTTCTATGCCTGAGCAGTGCCCTATTTCCTCCAGCATTTCAAGGTCGTAGTTCGCCCTCTGCTCCAGGCGCTGGGCCTCGACCAGCCTGTTTTCGCTTCTCAGCTCCCCAAGCCTTTCTTTCAGTTCATTCCTTATGTTACCCAGCGCGCTCTGCAGCTGGGGGCGGGTGGTCACGAAGTGCTTTGCCGGGTATACGGATGCTTCTTCCCTTTCTTCCAGGATCTCAGCGCTTACCGGGTGTATCACCGATATCCTTTTGATCTCGTCGCCGAAAAGCTCCACGCGCAAAGGCTCTTCTGTGTAAGCGGGAAAAATTTCAATGGTATCCCCGCGCATCCTGAATTTTCCCCTGCGGAAATCTATCTCGTTGCGCTGGTACTGGATGTCCACCAGCCTCCTGGCTATCGTGTCCCTCGAGATGAACATCCCTTTTTTAAGCTTTATGTGGAGCTGGCGGTAATCAAAAGGCGAGCCGAGGCTGTAGATGCAGGAAACGCTTGCGACGATTATCACATCATCCCTCTCCATCAGGGATTCGGTCGCCAGCAGCCTCAGGCGGTCTATTTCCTCGTTCAGGTCCGCGTCTTTTTCAATGTAGGTATCGGTACCGGGAAGGTATGCTTCAGGCTGGTAGTAATCATAGAAGGAAACGAAATACCGGACCGCGTTTTCCGGGAAGAAGGACGAGAACTCGCTGTAGAGCTGAGCGGCCAGGGTCTTGTTGTGGGACATCACCAGCACCGGCTTCTGTATCTTTTCTATGACGTTCGCGAGAGTGTATGTCTTGCCCGAACCCGTGACGCCCAGCAGGGTCTGGAACCTCATGCCGGAGCTGATGCCCTTCACGAGCTTTTCAACCGCGTCCGGCTGGCCGCCTGCCGGCTTGAATGGCGCAGCTAATTTGAATTTCATTTTTTCCTTTGGAATGATTGCAGCGATTAAAAGATCGATGGCATCGATAAATACTTTAAATTTTTTATCGCTGTAATCGTTCAGTTATCGCTGTAATCTTTATTTGCTACAGAGTTTCGCGTAGAGGTCCATGACCCTTATGACGTAGTTCTGGGTTTCGTAATAGGGCGGGATCCCGCCGTGCTTGGCGACTGCCGCAGGCCCTGCGTTGTAGGCAGCGAGCGCGAGAGGGACGGTGAGGTAAGGATATTTCTTCCACTGCTCCATGCAGAAACGCAGGTAGGACGTGGTTCCGCGGATATTTTCTTCTATAATATGCGGGTTAACCTTCAGGCTCTTCGCGGTCTGGGGCATAAGCTGGCCCAGGCCCACGGCACCCTTGACAGAGCGGGCGTCAATTTTGAAATCCGATTCCACCGCTATAACCGCTACAACAAGCCTTGGGTCTACGTTGTGCAGCCTGCTGTAAGTCAGGATGCTTGAAGAGATCTTCCGTACTTCGGCGCTGGTAAGTTTGGGATTGAAATATTTTATTGTTTTCTCGTAAACGTTTATCGCCTGCAGGTCCGACGAGCTCAGCTTCCTGTTTTTATCCAGCAAGGTCGAGGTTTTTTTCGTGTCTATGATCCTTGCCAACCTTTCCGCGGAAACCCCGATTATGCTGCCGCCATCAACCACCTTTACCACCGCCGATACCCGGTTACCGCTGGACAGCACGCTCTTGAGCGAATTGTAGGTGCTGTTATCCCAGTACACGACAATGCATTCCCCGTCTTCCCTTTCCATCATGACGGAAATCATGCCGTCCTCGCTCATCACTCCCCTTACTTCCCCTGTTGTCTTGAATTTTTTCCCGGTCAGGTTCTCATAGTAAGCATCCGCTCCTGCGATGGATAAGCCGGTAAATATAAAACACGCTGCCCAAAATAAAAACCTTCTCTTTATAATATACATTTTGTGTTTGCGAAATCCCCCTTCCATCCCCCTTTGTAAAGGGGGAATGAGGGGGATTTAACAGAATTATCAAGCCAGCATTTTGAGATTTTCCTTCAGCTTGCCCAGCCTCGCTTCTGTTTCTATTTTCCTGTCTTTCTCTTTAGTCACAACTTCTTCAGGCGCCTTCTTGAGGAATTCCTTGTTCCTGAGCCTTGCCTTTAGGCCCTTCAGGTCATTGCCGGCTTTTTCGATCTCCTTCTTTATCCTGTCAGTTTCCTTCTGGATGTCGATCAGCCCTTCAAGCGGTATGTAGATCTCGATCCCTTTAACCACAGCCACAGCCGCGGGCCTGGGTTTCGTAAGGTCTTCCCCAACACTCATCTCTTCTATGCCTGCCAGCCATTTAATGTATGCTGCGTTCGAGTTCAGGATATCAATTGCCTTAAGCGGCTTTTTGGCAGTGTAACTAAAAATCGCTTTTATTTTTGCCCCGGGGTGTATGTTCAGCTCTGAACGGATATTCCTGACCGCGAACACTATCGCTTTTACCAGTTCCATCTGGGCTGTTGCCTTTGCGTCAGTTTCCTTCTTATTGTATTCCGGCCATTTGCTCACCATGATACTCTCGTGCATCGAATTATTGCTTTCACTGTCCACTGACCACTGTCCACTGTCCACTGTCTTTAAGGTTTGCCATATTTCCTCTGTAATAAACGGCACGAACGGATGCATTAAACGCAAGCTCTGCTCCAGGGTCCGGAAAAGACAGTGTTGAGTGGTGAGTAGTGAGTAGTGAGCAGTCTTTTCATTGTCTGCTGTCTGCAGCTTGCTGTCTGCTGGCCACTGACCACTGGTCACTGATAGTTGTAGTTTGGCAATTTCAAGGTACCAGTCGCAGAACTCGTGCCAGAAGAAATCGTATAGCGCGAGGCTTGCCTTGTCAAAATCATACTTTTCAAGATGGCCTGTTACTTCTTTTGTGACCTGGTTCAGGCGCGACATGATCCACCTGTCAGCCACCGTCAATTCGTCGTGCGTCGTGCGTCGCCCTAGCGGGTCGTGCGTCGAATTAGAAGATAATTCCTTTACAATTGAGCTATTGGACAATTGAGCTATTGAGCTATTAGCAAGGTTCATGAGTATAAACCTGCTGGCGTTCCATATCTTGTTCATGAAATTCCTGTACCCCTGTATGCGCTCCTCTGAAAGGTATATGTCCCTTCCCTTCACTGCCAGGGATGACATCGTGAACCTTAGCGCGTCCGTGCCGTAAACATCCATGATCCCCAGCGGGTCCACGACATTCCCCCTGGACTTGCTCATCTTCTGGCCTTCGGGGTCGCGCACGAGCGCGTGTATGTAAACGGTCCTGAAAGGAACGTCTTTCATGAAATGCATCCCCATTATGATCATCCTCGCGACCCAGAAGAAAATTATGTCAAAAGCCGTTGAGAGGACCGTTGTCGGGTAGAAAAATCTGAGGTCATCGGTTTTATCGGGCCAGCCCAGGGTTGAAAAAGGCCAGAGCGCTGAGCTGAACCAGGTGTCCAGCACGTCTTCGTCCTGCGAAAATTCCGCGCCGCCGCATTCCGGGCACTTTGCCGGCCGTGAGGTGGAAACAACCGGAGGGCATTTTTCATTTTTACAGTACCAGACAGGTATCCTGTGCCCCCACCATATCTGCCTTGAAATGCACCAGTCCCTGATATTGTCCATCCACAGATAATAGGTCTTTCCCCAGCTCTTCGGCACGAATCTTACCTTGCCGTCCTTAACCGCCTTTATAGCGGGTTTCGCCAGTTCCTTCATCCGCACAAACCACTGTTTTGAAAGGTAGGGTTCAACATATGTGTGGCAGCGGTAGCAGGAACCCATCGTGTATTTGTAGTCCTCGGTCTTCTCCAGGCGTCCCTGGTTCTTCAGATCCTCGACAAGGGCCTTGCGGCACTCGAACCTGTCAAGCCCCGCGTATTTCCCCGCTTCCCCGTTCATTTTTCCGTCAGCGGATATGACGTTTATCGCCTCGAGCTTATGCCTGCGGCCTATCTCGAAATCCGCGGGATCATGCGCCGGCGTTATTTTAAGGCAGCCGGTCCCGAACTTGATGTCAACATAATCATCCGCAATAACAGGTATCTCTCTCCCGCCGCACAGCTCAGGCACGCGCACCTTTTTGCCTATAAAATTCTTATACCGCTTGTCTTTCGGGTTCACCGCGATCGCCACGTCCCCGAAGATGGTTTCGGGCCGGGTGGTTGCCACTGTGATACAGTCGTGCGTCGTACGTCCCGCCCAGCAAGATTGGCGGGCAAGCTGTGCGTCGTGCGTCGCAACTTTGACTCTAATATCATTGCCAATCAGTTCATATTTCACATAATACAAATGGCCGGCAACTTCCTGGTGCTCTGCTTCCAGGTCTGAAAGCGCTGTCTGGCACCTCGGGCACCAGTTTATGATATATGTGTCCCTGTAAATAAGTCCTTCGTTATAAAGCGTTATAAAAACCTGCTGGACGGCTTTTGAAAGGCCTTCGTCCATTGTAAAACGCGTCCTGGACCAGTCGCACGAACAGCCCAGCTTCTTCAGCTGGTTGATTATGGTGCCCCCTGTGCTGTCCCTCCATTTCCACACACGCTTAATGAAATCTTCTCTTCCAACCTGCTGGCGGGTGAGCCCTTCTTTTTTCAGCTCCCTTTCAATAACGTTCTGGGTGGCAATGCCCGCGTGGTCGGTCCCGGGAAGCCACAGGGCGCTGAACCCGCTCATTCTTTTCCAGCGGGTGAGGATGTCCTGCAGGGTGTTATTGAGCGCGTGGCCCATGTGAAGGGAACCTGTGATATTGGGCGGAGGTATCACCATGCAGAAAGGCTCTTTTCCGCTTTTGCTGTCCGCCCTGAAATAGCCCTTGTCCATCCAGTATTTGTACCACCTGTCTTCGGTTTCCTTCGGGTTGTACTGCGGCGGCATGTCCATTTTTGCCTCTTTAAAATATTTTTAACGCGTATTCGCGCGGACCAATTATTTTAAATTTCCCTTCTCTCTGCCAGCGTTTCATTCTGGCAGACGCAAGAATGCGCAGAATCTTCATCTCGTCTGCGTCTTTCGGCTTGCAGCCGTCCTTTTTAATATTCAAGACAAGCACCCTTCCTCTTGCCTCGGCATATTTCTTTCTGTTTGCCCTTGCGTATCTGTCAAAATCCCCGTAATTTCTCATTTTTTCTTCTTCCTCAGCCTGGCCAAAGCATGGAGCGTGCCTTCTTCTCTGCTGCGCTTACGCAGGTATTTCCAGTCAATCTTTTTATCGTGGATTTCCATCAGTTCAGCCGCCCATTCTCCGTCTCTGGCGTATTTCCACCATACAAAAGAATTCAGCCGGTCCACGATAAGATCCTCTATACCGATTATATAAACGTCCAGCCCTTCCACCAAAATTTTTACGACGTTCTTTTTCTCCGCGGGCTCAAGCATGGAAGAAGGTATTTCAATCATAATGTCCAGATCCTCAGAAAACCAGTGCCTGCCTTCTTTTTTAAATCCCCATCCGCGAAGCAGGCTTCCCGCTGCCTCTGTTTCCGGATACACGATGTCAATATCCCCTGTCGCATAACCTCCGAACGTGTAGAATTCTACGGCGTTACCGCCGACCACAACCGGTTTTACCGCTTCCCCCTTAAGATACCTGGTCAGTATGCCGACAAAATAAAGCCTTTTTTTGAATGGCTCTGCGATCGACTTCAATTTTTTGAATTCCGGCGGGTTCTTTGTGTTCATTCAGCCCTCTTCATATCTACTGTTCTAATATATTTCTTACTGTAGCCGCGCCTTTGTTTGCTTAACCGGGATGACAATCTTAATGTCTTTCATCGGATAATGCTTTTCATTGCACGTAACAAGAACCGCGCCCGCGTAAAAAGCAGACGCGGCGATGATGGCGTCTCCCATCTGGGTGCTGTGACCGGACCGGAACTGTTTCAGGTATAAACCCGCCTTTTCCCCGACCTCGTCCGTAACAGGAACGCATTCCATGGAACTAAAAAGCAGGTTGATCCTTCCCTCCTCGCCCTTTCTGATGCCGTGGAAAATCTCCGCTTTTGTGACGGGGGAATAGAAAAAAGCACTGCCTTCTTTATGAAGGTTATCAAGATAGGAAATTACCTTCTGTTTTCCCCTGAGGAGTTCGATCAAAACATCCGTGTCTATCAGGTATTTGTTCATTTTGCCGCTTGCGAGCGCCTGTCCGAACGCAGGCCCCTGACGTATTCGTATGCCCCGCCGTTGTCTTTCCTCTTTTTCCAGATGCCGCCTACCTCGCGGACTATCTGGTCAAAATGCACGGTCCTGTCGTTTATATACAGCTGGTCAATGGCCCCGCGTATGAGCTCGCTTACGGACTTCTTCGTTATGGCGCCTATGCTTGACAGGGCTGACGCCTCCCTTTCTGATATGTAGATCTGTGTCCTTTTCATATTATTATGCTCCTTGGTTTATTTTCCATTGCTTCATAAGTAGTGGTGTATATTATACATCAAAAACCCGAGTTTGTCAAGGAGAAAGCATACTTTTAAACCCAAAGACGCAGATCCCTGCAGCCTGCTCCGATTTTACATCGGAGCTGCGAGGGAGCAAGTGCAAACCCCACTTTAGGGCTCAGAGACGCGGACCTCGCCTATTTTCGCAAGGCGGGTCAAGCTGAGGCGAAGCCGAAGTCCCCTTGGGGAGAAAAAACCGCCTTTTCAGGCGGTCTGGTTACTCAGGATGAACAGGTGAAGTCAGGAGAATAATTCAATATTCAACGCTTAAACACTATTTCGCTTTTATTCTTCTAAAAGATATTTCCACAGCGGCTGATAAACTATCGTTTTGCCTTTTATTTTTTCTGTCCCTTCTGAACCCTCAGTCACAATTATTCCTGTTTTAAGGCCGAACTCATTCATTGCTTTCACCAGGTCCTTCAGCTCTCTTTCTTTTGTCCGGGCATCTTCTATATCCCAGCACACTTGAATAAGGCTTTTGACTGACTTACCCTCTTTAATAACGAAATCTACCTCCTTGTCGCCGTAATGGTTCTTCCAGTAGTAAAACTCCATGGCCGGATTCCAGGAAACCATCCGTTTAAGTTTCAGCGCAACAACGTTCTCCGCAAGCCTGCCCAGGTTCCCGGAGAATTTAAAACCTGCTATCTCAGAAAGGCCATTGTCAATGCAATAAATCTTCCGCGGGCTGTTTTCCTGCTCCTTAAGTGAATAGGAAAATCTTTTAACAAAAAAGACCAGATTTGACGCTTCTATATAGGAAGAGAACCGCCTTACGGTTTCCACCGGCAAATCAATGAATTTTGAAATCTTATTAAAGCTTGCGTAAGAAGAGGGGTTGCTCAGATAAAAATGCACAAGGGTTTTTAACTTGCCGCTCTTCTTTATCTTATATCGCTGTATGATGTCCCGGTTTATAATGTCCTCATAATAACTCAGCAATATCCTGCGCTTGATGTCCTCGCTTTTATTTAAAACAATCTCCGGAAAACCGCCCCAGTATAGGTAATTTCTGAATGACTTCCTTATATTGAGTGAATTTAACGGAATATCCTTCTTGTCCTTAATCTCAATTCCGCTGAAACTTAAAAATTCTCCGAAGGATAAAGGAAAAATTTCAAAATAAAGCTGCCTGCCGGTTAGTATGCTTGCCAGTTCCTTGCTCAACAATTTTGATGATGAGCCCGTAACTGTCACAAATGCCTCGTTTTTCTCGGTCATGCTCCTCGCGAACTTCTCCCATTTTTCTACGTTCTGCACCTCATCAAGAAACAGGAATGGTTTCTGGGTCGGTTTTATAATCTCTAAATAGGCATTGTATATTTCCACAAGCATATTAAGGTTTGCATTTTCAAAATAGGGTTCTTCAAAATTAATAAGCAGGATGTTTTCCTTATTTATCCCCTTCATAATTATTGCTTTAGCCATCTGCTTTATCAGGGTTGATTTCCCGCTTCTTCTGACACCGGTAATAGAAATTATTTTTCCGGTATCAGCCATTTCCTGCATTTTGCTTAAATAGCTAACTCGTGGGATTCCTGCATCAAGGTCCCTGTTCCAGAAATTCCAGTTGCCCAATATTTCAATAATTTTGTCTTTTTCCATTTCTATATGATAAATTTCTGTAAATTTGTCATTTGTATATGACATTATTATACATCAAAAACCCGAGTTTGTCAAGGAGAAAGCATACTTTTAAACCCAAAGACGCAGATCCCTGCAGCCTGCTCCGATTTTACATCGGAGCTGCGAGGGAGCAAGTGCAAACCCCACTTTAGGGCTCAGAGACGCGGACCTCGCCTATTTTCGCAAGGCGGGTCAAGCTGAGGCGAAGCCGAAGTCCCCTTGGGGAGAAAAAACCGCCTTTTCAGGCGGTCTGGTTACTCAGGATGAACAGGTGAAGTCAGGAGAATAATTCAATATTCAACGCTTAAACACTATTTCGCTTTTATTCTTCTAAAAGATATTTCCACAGCGGCTGATAAACTATCGTTTTGCCTTTTATTTTTTCTGTCCCTTCTGAACCCTCAGTCACAATTATTCCTGTTTTAAGGCCGAACTCATTCATTGCTTTCACCAGGTCCTTCAGCTCTCTTTCTTTTGTCCGGGCATCTTCTATATCCCAGCACACTTGAATAAGGCTTTTGACTGACTTACCCTCTTTAATAACGAAATCTACCTCCTTGTCGCCGTAATGGTTCTTCCAGTAGTAAAACTCCATGGCCGGATTCCAGGAAACCATCCGTTTAAGTTTCAGCGCAACAACGTTCTCCGCAAGCCTGCCCAGGTTCCCGGAGAATTTAAAACCTGCTATCTCAGAAAGGCCATTGTCAATGCAATAAATCTTCCGCGGGCTGTTTTCCTGCTCCTTAAGTGAATAGGAAAATCTTTTAACAAAAAAGACCAGATTTGACGCTTCTATATAGGAAGAGAACCGCCTTACGGTTTCCACCGGCAAATCAATGAATTTTGAAATCTTATTAAAGCTTGCGTAAGAAGAGGGGTTGCTCAGATAAAAATGCACAAGGGTTTTTAACTTGCCGCTCTTCTTTATCTTATATCGCTGTATGATGTCCCGGTTTATAATGTCCTCATAATAACTCAGCAATATCCTGCGCTTGATGTCCTCGCTTTTATTTAAAACAATCTCCGGAAAACCGCCCCAGTATAGGTAATTTCTGAATGACTTCCTTATATTGAGTGAATTTAACGGAATATCCTTCTTGTCCTTAATCTCAATTCCGCTGAAACTTAAAAATTCTCCGAAGGATAAAGGAAAAATTTCAAAATAAAGCTGCCTGCCGGTTAGTATGCTTGCCAGTTCCTTGCTCAACAATTTTGATGATGAGCCCGTAACTGTCACAAATGCCTCGTTTTTCTCGGTCATGCTCCTCGCGAACTTCTCCCATTTTTCTACGTTCTGCACCTCATCAAGAAACAGGAATGGTTTCTGGGTCGGTTTTATAATCTCTAAATAGGCATTGTATATTTCCACAAGCATATTAAGGTTTGCATTTTCAAAATAGGGTTCTTCAAAATTAATAAGCAGGATGTTTTCCTTATTTATCCCCTTCATAATTATTGCTTTAGCCATCTGCTTTATCAGGGTTGATTTCCCGCTTCTTCTGACACCGGTAATAGAAATTATTTTTCCGGTATCAGCCATTTCCTGCATTTTGCTTAAATAGCTAACTCGTGGGATTCCTGCATCAAGGTCCCTGTTCCAGAAATTCCAGTTGCCCAATATTTCAATAATTTTGTCTTTTTCCATTTCTATATGATAAATTTCTGTAAATTTGTCATTTGTATATGACATTATTATACATCAAAAACCCGCGTTTGTCAAGGAGAAAGCATACTTTTAAACCCAGAGACGCAGATCCCTGCAGCCTGCTCCGATTTTACATCGGAGCTGCGAGGGAGCAAGGAGAAAGCATACTTTTAAACCCAGAGACGCAGACCTCGCCTATTTTCGCAAGGCGGGTCAAGCTGAGGCGAAGCCGAAGTCCCCTTGGGGAGAAAAAACCCCACTTTCAAGCTCAGAGACGAAGACCTCGCCTATTTTCGCAAGGCGGGTCAAGCTGAGGCGTAGCCTGAAGCGCAGCCGAAGTCCCCTTGGGGAGAAAAAACCGCCTTTTCAGGCGGTCTGGTTTTAAATAGTTTGAAAGGTCGGGACGCTGCTAAATTCAGTTACAAACTAAATTTAGCAAGCCTTAAAAAATTAGCGGATTTTCATTTTAAAATCTGGAGATAATCGATACTCGATGTGAATAACCCAGATCCCCGTAAGGGTCGCTATCCCGATGAATAAATCGGGACGGTTTAGCGACGTCCCAGCATCTTGCTGTCGCAAGACAGCAGCAGGGACCGGATTCCGCCGGACATTCACTCGACTGCGTTAGAATTTCGCAATGAGCGAAATTCGGTGAGTATACCCCAAGTCCCCGTAAGGAACGAGGGCGTAATCGATGCCCAATATGCCGATCTTGAAGCCGACACCGCAGGTTAAGCCGGCAAGAGCTCCCAGGGTGTTGTTTATCGCGCTGTTATACTTGTATCCTGCCCTTATGGCAAGCACTGGATGCACCCAGTATTCAACACCCGCACCTACAGCCCAGATGGAATCAAGGATGGAGTAATTCAGGTCAGCTGCGAGAATTAATTTGTAGCTGCAGGGCTTGCCCTGCTCTGATTTATCAGGCAGGCATCTATTCGATATGCCCACCTTCAGGTTTATAGGCAGAACGCTTGCTTCTAAAATGAATGGAGCTTCGTAGCCCATATTTTGCAGGGCAAGACCCATAACCAGACCTTCCTTGTTCAGCTTGTATTGCAGGCCAAGGTCTGCGGCTATGCCAAGCGCGGATATACGTTGGTACCTGAAATGGCGGGAGAGGAATTGATACTGTTGCCGATGTAATATTTCCATTTGAGACTGCCATCGCTTATATTAAGGGCATAAAAATAACCATCGGAACAACCAAAGCAGACTATTCCATTTCCTGCAGCAGGTGTTGAATGAATAGTTCCTTTTGCAATATATTCCCAGCCTTTTGTCCCTGTCTTGCGGTTTAAAGAAAATAACTTACCTTCTGAGGAACCGATAAACACTGTTTCACCATATATACCTAATTCTGTGCTTGAATATAAAATCCTATTTCCCAAGTCGTCATATTCATACGAGTGTGTTCCCCATCTGGGAGTGATTACTTTAGTTATTTGGTCAAGACCATCATATTCATAATTCGAAGTACCTAATTCGTTGGACATTGATGCACGATTACCATTGTTGTAATAGTCATAATTAACTAAAGATATCGTAGCACCATTTTTATCTTTATACGTTATGTTTATAATTCTGTTCTTAGAATCGTAATCATATGTAATTTTTGCAACTTTATTTGGGTAAGTCATTGTTTTACGGTTACTTGCTTTGTCATATGTATAGTCAACGGTGCCGAATAATGAATTGGTAGCACTTGTCAGACGATTAGCAAAATCATAGGTGTAGTCCATCTCGAGGAGATGTTCGCCCAAGCCACCCAAAAAACGAGTCATGTCTGTGCGATTTCCAACTTTATCATAACCATACCCAATAATCACCTGAGGGCAGTTTTTGTATTGATATGTCGCATTTATTAACCTATCAAGATCGTTGTAAGAATAAGATATTACTCCGTAAGGACCTGCGGTATATATTACATTATTATTTGCATCGTATCTAAATTCCTCTATCTCGGAACCGTCTCCTTTTGTATTCTGGCAAGTAATTACTCTACCAAAACAATCAAGGTGATTTAGTATGCCATCTCCATTCTTACTAATTATTTCTTTAGCTAAATTGTAAGCCCAAGAATAAGTATATCTTGTTGTCTTGGCTATACCTTGTTGTTGGTCAGGTTCAATTCTTGACACAATTCTATTGAGCCAGTCATATTCGTATTGAACTGTTTGTAAGCACTGGTTATTGGAGGCATATTTCTTAACCTTTATTGGATTTCCTTTTAGGTCATAACCATAAGTTGTTCTTATCGCACTGCTTAATATTGGTGAACCGTCAACCGTTATATATGGAATGATAATATTTTTGCGCGTTATTAGTTTCTTGAACCCATACTTCAGAAAGGTATGGCCAGGCATATAATACATTTTGATCTTTTTGTTCATAAGTGTAACAATAAGTCCGTCCTTCAAAGGAGATGCTATTGATTACTGAAATCTTGTAGTATGTAGGTGGTATACCAGGCTCATTCGAACGTGCTAATTGATATAGGCTATTAGTTAAATTAATAGTAAAATTATTTCTACTTGGACTTGTTATTGAACTAAGAGCAGGACAACCGCTTGAAGAAGACCACGATAAATTTAATTCATGGCCGTTCTTGTCCTTTATTTTTTTAGATAACCATTACATGATGATGAACTAGTCTCATTATTTATAAAATAATATTTTGTTCTGTATTTATCCTTAACCACATAATCATTTCCGTTGTTCTCTAATGAAAGCCAAAGGTAAATGCCCGAGGGTGCCTTAAATTTTGCATCATAGAACGTAGGTCCTGTCGCCACACATCTGAAAGCTTGAATAGCGCCAGATTGATTCAAGAGATAAACAGAATCGCCAATTGAGAATGTAGTTTGCTTTGGATTAAGAATTTTCATATCATAGTTAGTGGTCCATCCTTTGCCAAATATTCCAATTGCATCAGATTTACTGTTATAGGTCCTAGTAAGCTTTATATCTGGACCTCTGCCGTGTAATTCAAAATCCCTAACAGAAAAACAGAGATTTCCATTTAAGCTATTTACATTTCTAACTAATCTTTGAGTTCCCTTTACAGGTATACCTATTACGCTTGAAGAACTAAAATAGCATATTACTTCTACTGAGCTACTTAAGTTAATATATGGCGTTCCGACATCAGGATCCGGCCCCAACAGTCAATGTTTATTTTATATTTATCTGTTCTTGTGGCTGTAAAAGTAGCGGTTGCTTCCCCCGAAGAATTGGTTCCAGCAATGACATAGCTTAATTTAGTTGAAATGGGAATTCCTCCCGCTGAAAGAAAATATCCTCCTTGCACACCTGTATAAAAAGTTGTGTTAATAGATTTACATGGGTAACCTGATTTTGTCACTTTAGCTGTTATTGTGCACACATCACCATTATAAATTACACTGGGTTTTACATTTACCACAAGCATATAAGACGCTTCGCCTGCAACTGCAATTAGCGTGAAAGTAAAAATAAAAAATAACACTTTTACGATCATATGTAAACTAGAAGAAATCTTCCCCCACAAATAATATTTCCTGCTATTTACTTTCATTATTTATCCTTATTAAATAAAACAACCCTAAATTTTCTTATTCTTCATTAATAAAAAAGGCGCCCGTCCGCCACTAATACTTTGGCGGATTCAGCGCCTTATGTTTGTTTTATAAATCCCGCTATTCTCCCTGTCTGAAGCATTGTCCCGATTGGCATGTATCAGGATCTTCGGACAGCAATAGCCTAATTCTTCTATTCTTTTACTTAAAAACAAAAATCCCCCGGGCGTTTACAATTTCTGCCCTATTGGCTCTCCTCTCTGGCTCTTCGGGTTCAATGTCCCAAAGGGATGGCTTAGCCAAATTGAACTCCTATCCCCCTTTAATTAGGGGGAAATGTGCGATAAATCGCACCGCTACAAAACGCAAACCTGAAGGTTTGCCCTACAAAATACGATATAGAATGGGAAGAAGAATATGGGTTAGGGAATTGAATGGGAAGAATTGGGTATATACGTATTATAACCCGAAATCGCTAATTGTCAAGATTAAAGGTGATTTTTATGTATTTTATACTTTTCTATCTTCTTTTATCTTCAAGTTAAAAGAACTTCTTTTAGGAGTAGACCCTTAAGGGTCGTAAAACAACGGGGCTAAAGCCCCTACTCCCAAAACTATGAAATAATCGGGCGTGATCCTCCAAACTTACTGGCGGACAGGTAAATCAAGCCCCTACAAAACGCAACCTCCCTCCTTAAAGATTTGCAGCTTGCCCGCCAGTCAGTTTGGCGGGGGTCTTCGAAAAGGTTGCGGCTACAAACGCAGGCTCAAGCCTGCGGCTACCCCTGAACCATTCTCAAGTTTCCGCCCAGCAAGCGTTGGCGGACAAGGGCGGGCAAAGTAGGGCTGGCTTACGCTAACATCTTAATCAAATTGCTTATTGAGGATCTGACTTCTCTGCTTAGGCGGGAGCCTGCCTTGATGGTTTTGGGCTGGATCGCGAGGAGAAAAACTTCCGCGCCTGTTTCCTGCTTCAGGTACGCGGCAAAAATGTTCAGGGACATAGAATGGGTGGCAAGACCCGCCCCGCTTATTTCTTCAGCCTTGAAAAGTTTTATTTCGCCGGGCCTGCCGCTGAAATCAGCCGCGTCAATTATGATAACGGTATCGGGCTTTGCTTTTGTCACGGCGCCGGTGTAGTTTTCAGGGACTTCGCCCGCGTCGATCAAAATAAGATCTTTCTGCAGAGCAAGCTCTGCCACTACTCTCTTGTGCAGGGCAAGCCCTGCAGCTACTCTGACTCTTTGACTCGGCGCCTGCCCGCTCCGCCGCGAATATTGGCGGACTGGGCGGGACTCTCTGGCTCTATTTAGCTGTTTAATAAAAAAGGGGCCGGCCCCGTCATCTCCCTTCAACGGATTCCCGACCCCTATGATTACCACTCTGCCTTTTAATTTTTGTTTCAATTCTTTTGCGTTGACACGTTGACACGTTGACACGTTGACACGCTTACGCACTACAACCCCCATTCTTCCCTTATCACGGCCGCGCGCCTGCATTTCCCGCAAAGGACCCGCATCAGGCTTGCCCTTTTGTGGGATGTTTCCTCTTTTTCCGACGGCTTTTCAACAAGCCCCAGCTCCTGCTGGCCGGTTATTATAAGATTGGCGTTCGAATAAGCGAGCGGCCCCAGTTTTTTCGCGAGGAACTGCAGGTGCTCAGCGGTCGTGACTATCTCCCCGCATTCTTCGCAGAAAACAAGGTTCTTTTCCACTTTCGCGATCTGCTTGTCCCTGTCCGAAAGGAACGCAAGGTCGTATTCCTGCGTGAGCCTTATCCCCTTTTTGGTAAGGCAGTTCGCCTGGCACTGGCCGCAGAAAATACAGATGTCATAGTGGTGGATTATAAAACGTTTCCTGCCGGGTATGTCATCAACCAGCTCAAGCGCTTTTGCCGGGCATATTTCAACGCAGGCGCCGCACCCCACGCATTCCTTATCAACGAACTCCACCTTGCCCCTGTACGCGGGTGCGGCGGGTGAAGGAGCGAACGGGAATTTCGCGGTGAAAGGGCCTTTCACGATAGCTTTTATCGCCTCGCCCAGTTCTCGGATCTTCGGAAGTTTCATAACAAACCTTTTCAACCACACGATTACACAGATGACCGCTTGCCGGTCATTGCGAGCCCGAAGGGCGTGGCAATCTAAATGCTAGATTGCTTCACCGCCCGCCACGCTGCCCACCACGCCTTGCTCGTGGTTTCAGCTCGCGGCTTCGGTTCGCAATGACAACAAGAATCTAATCTAGTGGAATCTCGTGGTTAATTTTTCGTGGTTAATTGTTTTTCTTGTCTTCTTCGTACTTGTCGCAGACGCTCTTGTCCCAGAGCTTCACGCCGCTCTTGTGCGCGCCCCTGGCGAGCGCGTGCGCTGCCGTAGGGGACGTAAGCACAATAAAGAAAATGCAGATAAGCGCCTTCACGCCCGTGGCATTGAAGCCGCCACTGACAAAGAAAACCCCCAGGAGGATGAGCCAGGTCCCCAGGGTGACTGATTTCGTGGATGCCTGAAGCCTGTTATAGACATCAGGCAATCTAACGAGCCCGATGCACCCCAGCAGATCAAATATCACGCCAATAACCAGCAACACCATCCCTATCTCATTCATCGAAGTGTTTTCCTTCCAGGTATTTTGCAAGCGTGATGGTTCCCAGGAACCCCAGCAAAGTCCAGATAAGGGCTATGTTCATATACCAGTCCTGCTTGGTCTTTAAAGAAAAAAATGCGCAGAAACCCACAACAAGAATTCCCAGGATGTCTGTTGCCACAGCTCTGTCAGCAGTTGTCGGTCCCCTTGCAACTCTGTAAAGGCACAGAAAACAGCATATCCCAAGGATTACCAGCAGGAACGTTATCATTCTACCCTCGCCTATTCATAAATATGTCTTATGAAATTTTCAAACGGAGCCACTATTTTCTTGGTGGCTTCCTCCACGTCCATTGCCTGGACATTGATCCAGTGGATGTAGAGATAACCGTCTTCCGTTATATCCACGGACATTGTTCCCGGTGTCAGCGTTATGGAATTTGCCAGGAAAGTCCTGGCTGCGTCGGATTTAAGCGTAGTTCTCACTTTTACTATCCCCGGTTTTATGGGCATTTTGGGATGAAGAACCCTATATGCAACATCTATGTTGGCTGTAATAACATACCAGAAGAACACCGGGATATAGTAAGCCATCCAGAGGTATCTTGTTATATTGCCGAATTTTCCGGGATGCTCCGTGAAAATGTCTCCCATAAATACCGCAATGGCAAAACTCAGTATTAAGCCGACCAGGACGTCCTGATAGTTCAGCGTCCATGTCAGGAGCAGCCACAGGACAAATAGTATGCAGAATAGCGCGAACTTACTTGCTTTCATCTCGGCTCCGATTTATGAAACTGAAAAACAACCGCTATTTAGGAAGAATCGACGATACGTAACCGGTTCCGTTAACAAGAACTTCTTTTGCCGGATTAAGTAAAACCCTGACAAGCCAGGAAGAATCCATGCCCTGCACGATGCGAAACGCATCCAGGCCTATGACCAGGCATAAGACTGCGAGGACAATCAATGAAACACGCATAGGCACCGGGACTTCCTTAATATTAGACAGGGTTTCCTTTATCTTCCCAAAGAATGCAAGGCGTTGAACCTTAAGGAAATAGGCAAGGGTCAGAACGCTTACCAGAATTGCGATAACCGCGTAGCTGAACCTGCCTGCCTGAATACAGGCGATTATTATAAGAAGTTTGCTCCAGAATCCGTTAAATGGCGGAACCCCGGAAATAGAAAGCGTGCCAACCACGGAGGTTATGCCGGTCACAGGCATTTTCTCGCTAAGTCCTCCCATTTTTTCCAAATCCCTTGTCCCTGTTGCGTATTCCACCGCGCCCGCGTTGAAGAACATCAGGGCTTTGAAAACAGCATGGTTCGTAAGGTGAAAAAGGGCCGCAAGATAGCCAAGGGGGGTGCCGAGTCCGAATGCAAGGATGATGTAACCTACCTGGCTTACGCTGGAATAGGCAAGCAGTCTCTTGTAATCCTTCTGCCCCAGTCCAAGCAAAGCCCCGATTACCATTGAAACCGCGCCCAGCACAAGCATTATTCCCCATGCCCTGCCCAGGATAGAAATCCCGATCACGTTCACAAGCACTCTCATCATCGCATAGATGCCAAGTGTCTTTATGAAGACCCCTGAAAGCATTGCTGAAACCGGAGATGGAGCGCTGGGATGTGCATCAGGAAGCCAGGCATGAAACGGAACAATTGCTGCCTTTATCGCAAAGCCTGTGATCATAAGGGCGGCGGTAAACAGAAATCCTATTCCGGATTTCTGGCTTGAGATTATCTGAGACAAGTGAGCCATATTCAGCGTTCCTGTCATCGCGTATAATAAGGCAATTGATAACAGGATAAAGAGTCCCCCGACAGAACTGATAACCATGTACTTGAAGGAAGCTTCCAATTCCTCATCTTCTGTCCCAAAAGCAACAAGGACATATGAAGCGATCGAAGCAATTTCAAGGAATACAAACATATTGAAGATATCGCCTGTCAGGATGACGCCGTTCAAGCCGGTGAGCATCAGCATGAACATAGAGTAGAACTTTGCTTTGGCAGTGAATCTCTCCATATAGGAAATGGAAAAGATTGTGGCAAGGAAAGCAATGAGGTTCACGATCAGAAGCATAAGAACAGTCAAGCCATCCAGCACAAGGACAATGCCTAAGGGCGGAGCCCATCTGCCCATTTCATAAGTAATAGTCCCTTTTGTCATAATAAGGGTTATGGAAAGGGCTAAAAGAACTGCTGTCACCACATTTGCAAGAATATCCACGACGCTGTGCCTTGCTTTCAACAGCATTGCAAGGACAAAAGCGGCGCCCATGGGAATTGCTATGAATAACGGTAAAATCTGCATTTTTTCACCCTTTTAATTTGCGCATTTTCATCACGTCAAAGGTCCCGTACTTATCATACAGCCTGATAGCTATCGCCACCATCAGGATGGTTATTCCGAGCCCTATGACTATAGAGGTAAGCACGAGGGCTTGCGGTAACGGATCCACGGTCTGCGCAACGAATTGCGCCTTATCCTGCCCGGGCATCATTATGGGGGCAATACCGTCTTTCTTGTATCCGATAAGTATGAAGAATAAATTCACCGCGTAATCAAGTATGCAGAAACTTATGATTATTTTCACCAGGTTCTTCTTGACAACTATGCCGTATATGCCGATGGCGAACAGGATCATGCACAGAACATAGATCAACATCATTAGTCCCCTTTCTTCACAACTCTAAAAGCCGTCAGGGCGATAAACGCGCCGAAAAGACCCGCGCCCACCTTCAGCCCGATACCAATGTTGCAAAGCGGAATTATGCCCGCGGTCCAGAGATGGAACGGGATTCCTTTATTCAGAAAATTCAGAAAGAATACACCCCAGGCATACCCCGACAACGCGATACCAAGGAATATCAATGCTCCCGCGGAGTCCAGGACAGAAGCAGCATTGACGCTCAGTTTCCTGAATGCGGTTTCTTTGCCAAAAGCAAGGCACAGAAGAATAAATGCGCCGCCCAGAATAACCCCTCCGGGAAAACCTCCGCCGGGGGTAAGCTGTCCGTACGCGACAATATATGCCCCGTAGAGGAGAATCAGGCTTGCTGAAATTCTTACGACCGTCTTGACTATTACAGTCATACCCGAACGATCATTCATCTTTTTCCTCTGCTTTTTTTCTGCCCTTCTTCCTCAGAAGCACAATTGCGCCGGCAACAGCGACAAACAGAATCGTTGCCTCACCAAGGGTATCATAGCCGCGATAGTCCAGAATTATTGCGGAAATTATATTTGAAGCCCCTGTCTGGGCAAGGCCATTCTGAACATAATAAGAAGAGACTGTCATAAGGGGCTTGCCGAAAGGCGGGATTTCCATCAGGGCAAATGTCGAAAAAAGCACAAATACAGCCATGAAAACACCTACGGCAACCAGTCCCCCGGCCTCTCTCTGAGCCGTAATATGGGTCAGATCACGGCTGATTGTTGCCCTGATCAGTATTACCAAGGAAAGGGTTTCCACAGCCATCTGGGTAATCGCAATATCGGGTGCTCCAAGCATCAGAAAACAGATGCAGACCCCCGCTCCTACAGCTCCCGCGGCAATTACCGCGGAAAGGAGGTTCTTTGTCTCAAGGGCGATTATTGAACCCGCGATCATAAAGATTAGAAGAATGATTAACAACATTTTAACACCTTTTGTAGTGGACGAGTTTACTCGTCTCAATTGCAGAGCAAGCTCTGCCACTACCTATGCGATTCAGCGCACAAGAACATATAATATAATACCGAACCCTATCAGGCACCAGGCAAGATAAGTGGGAAGGGCTCCTATGTGGACTTCCCTCAAGATCCACGAGAAAAACCTTGCAAGGCGTCCAACTCCGACAACCAACCAGTCAACAAATCTGTCAACGCAGTAGAAGAGGATATGCCCTATTGCTTTCAAGAAACCTATTCCCCACTCATAGAAATCCAAGTATTTCTTTTCGGCAGCCCTGTAGATGCCTGAAAGACCCTTCATTTCCCTGACCGTGTTGTAGAAATCGGTCCCGGGGAAGCGGTTGATATCGCCGCGCGGGGCTTCACCGCCGATATAGGAGACATCGGTCCTCGGGCGGGTTCCCTTTCCCGCGGCGTAAATAATATAGCCGATTATCAGGCCTGCGAATATAAGGACAGTCGCGAGGGTAGGGCTCCATAATCCGGAAAGCCTGAGCGCCTCAGGCACACCCGGAAATTTGAGCTGGACAGCCGGGCCTATGAGCCCGCGCAGGGGAATCTGGGCGAAGACTCCGAACACTATACACAGGACCGCCAGCACCAGCATGGGAACCCACATTGTCCAGCCGACTTCTTTAACAGGAGTAGAGCCTTCAGGCTCGTTAACAGGTTGGCCTAAAAATGCTGAATATATCAACTTCATGAAAGACGCCAGCGTAAGCGCGGAACCCAGCATTGCCGCAACAAGAAACAGCCAGCTCAGGAAACTCATTGCCCCGCCGGTTGCCGGGGAACCGGCGAACTGTATCACGCCCTGATATATCATCCACTTGGAAACAAAGCCGTTGAAGGGCGGCACTCCGGATATGGAGAGCGCCGCCACCAGCATTGCAAAAAAAGTAACGGGCATTGTTTTAGAAAGCCCTCCTAATTTTTCAAGGTCTGTCGTGCCGGTCTTCTGCTCCACTGCCCCGCTCCCCATAAAAAGGCAGGACTTGTAGATGGTGTGATTCAGCATATGGAAAAGACCGCCTGCGATTCCCACCGGGTTGCCCGTGCCTATGCCCAGTATCATATACCCCACCTGGCTCACCGCGTGGTAGGAAAGCAGCCTTTTCATGTTGTGCTGGACCAGAGCCATCATAACCGCGGCGATGATCGTGAAGGCCCCTATGAACATAAGGATGATTCCCAGCCAGGGCACCATCGCAAACAGGTTGAGGACGATTCTTGCCAGGAGATAAATCCCTAACAGCTTGTCAACCGCAGCAGGCAGAAACGCCATTACGGACACCGGGGCTTCGGTTGCGGCGTCGGGAATCCACGTGTGGAAAGGCATTGAACCCGCTTTTGCAAGGGCCCCGCAGGCAAGCAGCAGGAAAGCCACGGCACCTAATTTTAAATCGCCGGCAAACGGGGTCTTTGTTATGACGTCAATCCTGAACGTCCCTGTCATATACCACACAAGGAGAATGCCCAGCAGCATGAGGAAGTCGGCTGTTGCGATTATTATGAAAGATTTTTTAGCGCTTCCGGAAGCGGCTTTCATTCCGCCGGTGCTGAGCATCCCGAACAGGCACAGCAGGACGATATCCCAGAAAACCAGCATCATCAGCAGGTTATTTGACAGCACCGCCCCGGTTGCCGCGCCGACGTTAAACAGGAGGTACGCGTAGTATTCATTTGACCTCTCCTTTCCCGGCATCAGCTTCAGGGAATAGAGAGTGATAAGGAAACCGAACAAAGCGATAAAAAGAACGATGAAGGAATTCAGGCTGTCCGCGCGCAGGTCAAGGTCTATCTTTAAGAATCCCGTCAGAAAACCAAGGTCCTTTACAAATACCGCGCTTCCGCTCCTGAAAATGAGAATGCCGAGAACTAAAGCGGCATAACTTGACAGAAGCGCGATTATTTCCTTTACTATCTTTATCCTGCCCGGGATCAGCAGGCATATCAGACCGCCCAAAATTGGCAGGAATACGGAATAAAAGAGTATCGACATAGCAACCCGCTTTAATAATTTATTTTATTGCGGCAACTGCGGCATTCACGAAACCGAGCGGCACGTTTATGAACAGACCCATCTGCAGGGACAGGGCTGCAAGTATTACAACGACCGCAAGCATCAGGACAGTTCCCTCCCTGGCAGGGGCAAGCTCCCGGCTTCCGGATCCGAGGAAAATTGAGCTGAATATCCTGGTTAAATACAGCACGCTCATAATGGCTATGGCAGCCGCAAGAAACGCCATGCCCAGATGACCGCTTTCAACAAGGCCCATTATCGTCCCGAGTTTCGGATAGAAACCGAAGAACGGCGGGATCCCCATAATTGAAAGGGCGCAGAACAGGAACGAAATTCCGGTCACCGGCATTGTCTTTATAAGCCCGCCGAGCCTGCGTATATCCCTCTCGCCTGTCGCACGCTCAACAATGCCCGCGCAGAGGAACAATCCTGCCTTGGCAACGGCATGTGCCATGAAATAGAGGATGCCCGCGGTTACACCCATCTCCGTCATCAGGCCAAGCCCCAGGAAAATATACCCGAGCTGGCTCACCGTTGAGTAGGCGATGATTCTCTTCATATCGTTTTCAACCATCGCGGCGCCTGCGGCAGCCAGAGAACTGATCCCAGCGAGGATTAAAATCCAGTTGCCTGTCCACCCGAAAGTCTGAACAAAAATGCGGACAAATCCTAAAATACCGACTTTTGCGACCAGGCCTGACAGCACCGCGCTCATGGGTGAAGGAGCCACCGGGTGGGCATCGGCAAGCCACGTATGAAGCGGCAGTGTGGCTGATTTCGCTATTATGCCCGCGAATATAAAGAGCATTGCGGAACTGGAAGGTTTCAGCCCCCGCATCAGCATGATGTCAAAAGTCTTGAATTCAAGGTACAACTGCGCAAACCCAAGGAGCATCATGCAGGAACCGAAGAACATAACGAGGAAAGCCTTGTCCGCAATCAGCAGGTTTCCCGGTTCTCTGTGGAAACCCACAAGCCGCCAGGTGGAGAAGGCTATCAGTTCCCAGAACATATATATAAGGAGAAGGTTCCTGGAGAAAGACAGGCCCACAAGGCAGAGGATCATCATTACAAAGACGCCGTAGTATTCCGCGAGATTGGCATATTTCTTCATATACGAAAACGAATATATGAGCGAGAGGACGCCTATGAGCGCAAACACGGAACCGAATATCCATCCCGTGGCGTCAACCATAAAAAGATTATTCAAACATCCTAGAACACAGTCCATTTCTGCCTCAGATACTCCCTTTCAGGAGACCGTCCCTTATCTTGCGGGTTTTTTCCTGCGAGAGCCTTACCAGCTCTTCCCCGGTTATGTGTTTCTTTGCCCTTGTTTTCGGGTCAATCACAGCTACCCTTTCCGTGCAGCAGTAGCAGGGGTCTATGGAAGCCAAGGTTATTGCCACATCCGAAATCGTCTGGCCAATACAGGATGCCTTAAAAGACGGAAGGTTTACATACGTGGGAGCGCGTATCTTGTGCCTTACCGGACGGTTCGCTCCGTCAGAGCGCACATAGTGGAACGTCTCGCCTCTCGGTGCCTCGTAATGTCCTATCCCTTCCCCAGGCGGGATATTTTCAACTTCTTTGCAAAACTCAGCCCCTTTTGTCTTCTCCAAACCATCCACGCACTGCTGTACTATTTTCACGGATTCAAAGCATTCCAGGAGCCTTACAACTGCCTTTGCGAACACGTCACCTGCTTCCTGGGTAATTACATTCCACTTTACCATGCCGTACGCGGCGTGGGGCTCGTCTTTCCTGACATCTATTGCAACTCCTGAAGCCCGTGCTGTTGGACCCACCGCGCAATATTTTATTGCATCTTCTTTTTTTAATATACCCACGCCTTTCAATCTTGCGTGAAGCACGGGGTCGTCAAGCGCTGCCTTCGTTATCATTTCAAGCGGGGGAACAAGGCCTGACAAGCATTTCCTTATGGAAGGGATATCTTCATTCTTAATGTCCCTTCTTGCCCCTCCTATTTTAATCATCGCATAGTGATTTCTGTTGCCGGTTATCTGCTCAAATAAATCAAGGATCGGCTCACGCCATTTCCATCCCCACATAAATAAGGTATTATATCCTATGAAGTGTCCCGCGAGCCCCAGCCACAGAAGGTGGCTGTGCAGTCTTTCAAGTTCCCCCACAATAGAACGGATGTATTTCGCCCTTTCGGGAATCTCAATTCCGGCGCAGTCCTCAACCGCGTTGCAGTATGCGATGGGATGCGACGTGGAGCAGATACCGCAGATTCTTTCAATAAGAAAAGTATCCTGGTCCCAGGTTTTGGTCTCCGCAATTTTTTCTATGCCCCTGTGGTTATATCCAAGGCGCACGTCCACATCCGTAACCGTCTCGCCGTCAAGGGTAAGCGAAAAAAGTTCGGGTTCTTCCTGCAAAGGATGAAAAGGACCGATGGGTATTACTGTCTTCATTTAAAATCTCTCCTTAACGGATGGACTCCTTCAGGCCAGTCATCTGAAAGGAGCAGGCGTCTCGGGTCTGGATGGCCGATGAACTTTATTCCGAGCATGTCATAGACTTCTCTTTCAATAAAGTTTGCCCCTGGTATAATCGTCGCGATTGATTCTATCTCCGGGGCGGATTTCGGAATCAGAGTTTTTACAGTCACAACCGTCCCGATTGAATCAAAATCAAAGTGGTAAAGATTTTCATAACCGAGCGGCGTGTCAATCCCCGTAAGTATTATGAACCTTGCCTTGCAGTCCTCAAAAATAAAACGCGCTGTCTCCCTGATGTTTTCCTTGTCAATGGTAATATAAATTCTTCCGGGGTTTTTTTCCTCCCAGTTCTTGATTTTTCCACCAAGCCCGTCTTTAACTTTTTTAATAATGTTTTCCATTGTTACTTCCTCATTTCAGGGTGCTCAGCAGCTTTACCGCCCCTGCCAGGATTGCCTCAGGTTTGGGCGGGCAACCCGGGATGTAGGCGTGCACGGGTATGATCTTATCATAGGGCCCCGCGAAGTTATAGCTGTCCTTAAAAATGCATCCGGAGCAGGCGCACCCGCCGATTGCCACCACAAAACAGGGTTTTGCCGCCTGCTCATACAGCCTCTTTATGCGGGGAGCTGCTTGTTTCGTAATCGAGCCGCAGCAGAGCAGGACATCCGCGTGGCGCACGCTTCCCACGAGCACCATTCCGAACCTCTCTATGTCAAACCTCGGGGTGAGGCAGTCCAGAACCTCAATGTCGCAGTTATTGCAGGCGCCGCTTGAAACATGAAAAACCCAGATAGATTTTTTCAGTCCCCACGTCTTTAAATTCATATCAACCGCCGATTACACAGATTTCAAAAGCGAGATTACACAGATTAAAACTCTGACACGCTGACACGTTGATACGTTGACACGTTTAAAATCCGAACACCGCAAGGATCAGAGCAGCTATCGCAAGGAAACTAAGCTTGCCCCAGAAGAACTTCATCGCCTGGTCTATGCGCAGCCTGGGATTTGTGTTTCTGATGAGGATAATAATTACCAGTAAAACGATATATTTAAGAATAGATTGGATCCAGTTTATCGGCGAGCTGAAATTCATCCCTCCCCAGAAAACCGTTATCAGGAAAGCCGGGACCGTAAAAAGCATCATTGCCTTTGTGAGCTTGAAAACGGCAAGCGCGGGTCCCGAATACTCAATGTAGACGCCCGCCATTATTTCCGTCTCTGCCTCAGGGATGTCGAAAGGAACAAGGGTGAGTTTTGCCTGCATGCAGATAATCGCTGTTATAAACGCGATAGCGCCTGAAATGCTTATTCCAGCTATACCGCCGGAAAGGAACGACCCGTTATTCTGCTGATACACCAGGAGGTCGTTCAGCTTGAGCATACCCCCGCTCCTGAGAATCGGCACTATCATTGCCAGGACAAACGGCAGTTCGTACCCCAGCATCAGCTTCATCTCCCTGCTTGCGCCCACGCCTGCCAGCGGGTTGCGGGAAGCGGAAGCGCCCAGAATGACAGCGAGTGAAGGCAGGACAAGGAGGTACAGGACAACTATCAGGTCCCCCACGAATGAAGACGCCAGTCTGAGGTTTACGACCCAGACGATGACTGAAACAAGCGCTATGCCGGCAAGCCCGATGAGCGGGGAAATCAGGAATCCGGTGAACCTGGCGCCTTCCGGCACAACGGTTTCCTTGCCCATCAGCTTGAGGAAGTCCGCAAAACCCTGATACCAGGGCGGTCCCACCCTGTACTGGACCCTTGCGGTAACCTTCCTGTCAACCCAGCTGGCAAGAAGCCCGATGACCGCTGTCAGCACTGAGAATAAAACAAAATACAAGAGGTATAAAAATATGTTTTCCATGGTTATTTTTTCTTGACCGGCAGCGGTTTTTTCCACGGGAGCGCCCGCACCAGCATCCTCTCTCCCACGAACACCTTGAATTCCTCGGCAGATTCCGCGAACTCGCCGAATTTCAGAGCCCCGTACGGGCATGTCGGAACGCAGGCCGGCTCCCCGCCTTCCTTCAGGATCTTTATGCAAAGGTCGCACTGCGAATTCGTAAACGGGATCGTTTCCGTGAATATGGTGCCGAACGGGCAGGCTGCTACGCAGGAATGGCAGCCCGTGCACTTGAACCCGCTCCTTGTTATAAAGCGCTTCTCGTCCCTCTTGAGCGCGTCGTTGGGGCAGGAAGTTACGCAGGGCGCGTTGTCGCAAAGTCTGCATATCGCGTTGAACGCCCCTTCTTCACGCAGCCGCGTTATGCCGTTATTGCCGGGATGGTAAAGATAGGAGCACTTTACCACGCATTCCGGGCACTTGTTGCATATTTCCAGGTCTATGTACAGTCTTTTGCTCATTTTTTAGTTTCCATAGTTTATATAGTTTATAAACTTTACAGAGTTACAATCCGTGCTAATCCGAGTTAATCCGTGGTTGCGGATGCAGTTTATATAGTTTATGTGGTAAACTTTTAACCTTTAACTTTTAACCTTTAACTGGTAGTTAATTGCAGGGATTGACCCTGCAATTAACTACGCCCAGATGTCCGGAATGTCCTTCAGCTGCTCGTATGTAAAAACCGGCCCGTCCTTACAGCAGAAGTATTTGTCCAGCATGCAGTGACCGCATATTCCCAGGCCGCATGACATGTTCTTTTCCATTGAAAGATATATATGTTTTGGTACATAGCCGCAGTCCAGCAGCTTCAGTGTCGTGAATTTCATCATGATAGGCGGGCCGCACACGATCGCTATGCTTTTTTTCGGGTCTAACGGAAGGTCGTCGCACGTGGTTGTCACAAGCCCAACCCCGCATCCTTTCGGCCGCTCGTTGTTGTCATCACTGTCAACCGTGAGCCTCACGTCAAGCGTTGGCTTTATCTCGCACCAACCGCACACGCAGCCCTTGTAAACGATGTCGTTCGGTGTCTTTGCGCCGTAGTTCAGCAGTATTTTCTTGTATTTTTTCCTTTCCTCTAACAGAGTAAGAAGCAAAGACCTTAAGGGAGCAAGGCCCACGCCCCCGCCCACGATGAGCACGTCTTTTCCCTCAAAATCCTCAAGAGGGTAGCCTTTACCGAACGGGCCGCGCAAACCCAAGATTGTCCCGGGCTTCATGTCATGCAGGGCGGCTGTTACGCTGCCTGCTTTCATAATCGTGAACTCAAGCTTTTCCTTTATAAAGGGTGATGACGAAGGCGTGAACGGAGCTTCTCCCACGCCCGGGCAGGTGACCTCCATGAACTGGCCGGTTTTGAACCCTATGTCCTCAAGCGGCTGCAGCACGAAAGTCTTGATGTTGGAGGTTTCTGTTATTACGTCCAATAATTTTGCCTCTATGGGCTGGTACGGGTTCTTTTCCATTAGATCCTGATTACGATGATTTTAAAAGAGATTACAGTGATTATCTTTAGTATCAAGAGTCCCGCCCAGCAAGATTGGCGGGCAAGCTAAGTGTCAAGAGTCAAGTAGAAGATTAATCTTGTGGAAATCGTGTGAAATCGTGTGGTTAAGTTTGTTTCGTGATTTCCTCGCCCATCCTTTTAGGTGGGTGAAGTCTCGCCCGCTGAAAGACGGGCGGAGTGTTTTCGTGGAAATCTTATAGCTTTTAACTTTCAGCTTTCAGCTTTGAGCTTTGACCTTTGAGCTAATCTGTCTAAAGGTGTCGCGTATTTCGATCTTGCCAGGGCACACATTGAAGCACCTGCCGCACCCGCTGCACGCGAACATATTGAAATTGTCAAAGAAATACAGGAACTTGTGGAAGAACCTGTGGCGCAGCCTGGCTTGTAAAGTCGGGCGCGGGTTCGCTCCCCCTGCCACCCTTCCGTAACCCGAGTTTATGCACGCGTCCCATATCCTCACCCTTTCAGAAATATCCTGTTTCTTCGTGTCGTAAAGAAGGAAACAGTAACAGGTGGGGCAGGTATGCAGGCATCCGTTGCACTGGACGCATTTCTCGTCCGCAAGGCCTTTCCATACCTCTGAATTGAAAGCAAGCCTGCACAGGTCATCGAATTTTTTAGGCACCTCGAACTCTTTATTTGCCTCTGCCAGGCGTTTTGTAAGTTCATCCCTTTTCCTGTTCCTCGCGTCTATCTGCTGCGAAAGCACTTCGGAGACGGAGATCCCGCTCCTGCCCATCTCGTCAATAAGCTCCTCGCCTTTGTCCGAACCCACGTCCATCACGAACCCGCCATCCGCGCTTGAAAGGTTGAGGTCAAAACCTTCGACCGGGAACGGTTTTGAACCCAGCAAAGTGCAGAAGCACGAATCTAAGCAATAGCCGCAGTCGCTGCCGATTATGTACGTGGACTGCCTTCTTTCCTGGTAGAAAGGCTCAGGCACTATACCCTCTTCAAGGTATGCCTTGTCAAACGCTTTAAGGGCATGCAGATCGCATCCCTTCGCGCCGACTATAAGTCTTTTTACTGGTTTATTGGGATTTGCCGCTGATTTCGGCAGGATTGCGACTGTTTCTTTGGTGTAGAAGAAAAAGGACTTCATCGGCTGGTCAGCCCTGACCCCGTCAAGAACGATCTCGCCCAGCTTTGAAGCGTCATTGATCTTTTCAAGGCGTATGCTGTCCATCACCCTGAACGGAGCGAACAGTTCACAGCCCTTGCCAAGCATGGAAGCCAGGAATTTATTTAGGTCCGGTTGGGTTAAAAAGAAGGTTTTCATCTGAGTTTTGAAAGGTAATAGGAAAAATTTTCGAGTTCAATCGCTAAATCAACGTTCGCCTGCATGCAGCCCGTCGGTACTTTCAGCCTTTTAGGCGCGAAATTGAGCACTGCTTTTATTCCTGCTTTGCACATTTCGTCCGCGACTTCCTGGGCGCCTGACGCAGGCACAGCTACTATTCCGATGGATATATTCTTTTCCCTTACCGTCTTACTTAACTCTTTTATGCTCTGTATCCTGGTGCCTTTCCAGGACTTGTTGACCTTGCCGGGGCTGTTGTCAAAAACCGCGACTATGCGGAAACCCTGCTTGCTAAACCCCGGGTAAGAAAAGAGCGCCCTTCCGAGGTTCCCCGCGCCCACAAGCGCGACATTCCAGGCGCGGTCAATGCCCAGGATCTTCCTCAGCCTGAAGCCCAGTTCCTTTACCGAATAGCCGCTTCCTCTTTTGCCGAACTGCCCGAAATACGCGAGGTCTTTGCGGACCTGCGTGGAAGGTATGCTTGCTGTTTCTCCCAGATCCCTTGAAGAAACCTGCTGCTTTCCATCCGCTTCAAGTCCCGCGAGCATCCTCGCGTAAATGGAAAGCCGCCTGATCGCGGTAAGAGGAACTTTTTTAAAATTCATGATTCCGGCGGGTCTGCTGCGGACTTTGTGAAATTATTCACAAGTTAATTAAGATAAATTATATCACATTTTATTTTTTTGTCAAGTAAAAACGTAATTTTTTCTTTTTTTCTGAGATTTGCGGCTTTTTGAGGTTTTTTTCTGTCCGGGCCGAAGAGCCATCAGCCTCGTTCTGGCTCGCAGGTCCCTGTGTTAAGCCCCGATTTATCTGGGCTACAGGGATCGGAACTGTTCTCCCTTATACTTCTGGCCGGCTCTTCTGCCCTGTTTCCCGTGATTGAATAAAAAAACTGGATCGTATCTCCGGCTCTTTTTTTATTAACCGATTATCTACAGATGTTCGCTTAATTAGTTGACGCTTTTTGATGTCATTGTGCAGGCATAGCTGCAGGCAAAGCCCGTGGCAATCCCGTTGTTAAAAACGGGATTGTCCCAAGGGGATCTCCCAAAGGGATCCCCTTGGGACCTTTGGGACTTCGCTTGCCCGCCACGCTGCCCACCACGCTTTGCTCGTGGTTTCAGCTCGCGGCTTCGGCTCGCAAAGACAACTGTCAAGGTATTATACGATTCTCAGTAGATACGGCTGCCTGCTTCAGAATAAACATCTTTTCTATGACCGATGACCATAATTCTAACTTCCTGTTCTACACTTCCCCTTCCAAAGGGCCTAATTTCGGCAGAGTGCCTGCTTTCGGCGATTTTGTAAATAACTCTATAATCACCGGCTCTCAATTTCCAATAACCCCCCAATCCTTTTCTTAATCTTGCCCCATATTTCTCAGGAGCCGCCATTAATCTTTGTTCTATCGCTTTTTTTATTCTTTCAGCAATGTTTTTATTAAGTCTGGGGATATCTTCAGAAAGGACTTTGGGGTGATAAACTGCCTGCATTTATTTCCTCCAGACTTTTTTATGTGTTAAAGCAGTTTGTTTAGAAAAACTTTTCTCTCTCTCAGATGCAACCCCGTCCCAGTATATACCTTCATGAAGTTCCAATGCTTCTTTAATAAGATCTCTCCCGATAGAAGATACAGAAACTTTATTCCTGCGGGACATTTCTTTTAAACGGTTTTTTGTTGGTGGGTCCAAGACCACGAGCAATCTTTCAACTGCCATTATCATCACCTCCAACAATAGTGTATCATAAATGTATCGTTTTGTCAAGTAAAACGCCGGTTTTTTTGAAATTTTCAGCACTCATTTGTCATTGCGGCAGTAGAGCCATCAACCCAGCCGTAGGGTCATTGGCTCAGTCCTGACCCGTAGATCCCGCCGTTAAGCTCCTTAGGAGCTGGCGGGGCTCTGGCTCGCAGGCCCTTTCGCTGGGAGCGAAACCCCCGCGCCGTAGCCCGCCACGATTATTGGCGGGCGAAGGTCCTCTTTTTTAGCCCCGAAGGGGCTTGGGGGGATACTAAATAACGAA
>Ga0210049_1000044_pt1 | contig 74989 bp, 72 predicted proteins | sample CryGeyCG2014_300_2_FD_183964 | JGI IMG/M metagenome (GOLD analysis project Ga0210049, IMG submission 183964) | Groundwater microbial communities from aquifer - Crystal Geyser CG06_land_8/20/14_3.00 (SPAdes) (version 2) | ecosystem: Environmental > Aquatic > Deep subsurface > Groundwater | place... | reverse complement strand
GTGGCTATCTGGAAAGAAACAAGATCGAAGGCGAGGTTCTGGACGGAAAATTTCCGGGAACGTATCGCGTGAAAAGGAAAATTTTGGGAAATCCGAAAGTCTCGATAATAATTCCATTTAAGGACCAAGCGAAAGTGATGAAAGTTTGCGTCGAAAGTATTTTGAAAAAGACGGATTACGGAAATTTTGAAATTATATTGGTAAATAATCGGAGCGAGAAAAAAGAAACGTTTGATTATCTAAACTCACTAAAAAAAGAACCGCTTATTAAAATATTGAATTATAATAAGCCTTTCAATTATTCCGCGATTAATAACTACGCCGTCAAGCAAGCAAGCGGTGAGTACGTTCTTTTCCTAAACAACGATATGGATGTCATATCCCGTGAGTGGCTTTCCTCAATGCTTGAACACGCGCAGAGAAAAGAAGTTGGCGCGGTCGGCGCGAAATTGTTATATCCAAATAATACAATTCAGCATGCCGGTGTTGTCATGGGACTGAGAATAGCGGGACACGCCTTCAAATATCTTCCCAAGGAAGATCCCAGGTATTTTTGTCATCCGCACCTGATCCGAAATTATTGCTGTGTTACGGCCGCCTGCCTGATGATCAGAAAAAAAACATTCGAGGAAATGGGCGGACTCGATGAGAAAAATTTGAAGGTCGCTTTCAACGACGTTGATTTTTGCCTGCGCCTTATAGAAAATGGATATTATAATGTTTGGACGCCTTATGCCGAATTATACCACCATGAATCCTTGAGTCGGGGAAATGACGCCGAAAAAGGCTTGGAAAAAAGAGATCCGGAAAAATACAGGAGAATAAAGGCAGAGAATGATCATATGAACAAAAAATGGAAACGATTCATTAAAAGAGACCCTTTTTATAATCCGAACTTAACAAAGCGAAGGGAAGATTTCGGATTGCGGCTGGAATAGTTTTCAATAGCAAGAAAAATATCCAATGTTTTCAACTGCGACACTTTTGCCGGTGCCGCATTTTTTTAGGTTTAATTCTGCCAAAGATTTCTTCTTTTCTTTTTCGAAATAATTAAATAGGTCATTGATATTCAGAAGAAAAGGTTCGGTTGCGATGCCTCTTTTGAGCTGGGTGCGGAATGTCCTTTTTTCTATTTTTTGCCCGGTTGATGGGTCAGTATACTCGACGCAAAGCTCTGGATCCTTATAAACCAAGGATTTTATTTTTTTGTAAAGCGAATATTTAACCTGTGCTTTCAGAAGGTTGGACTTGTTCTTTTCGTTTTTCGAACACTCGATGTCTTGCCATTTTTCATTTTTTGGCTTCAGAAGGAGAAAACCACTTTCGAATTTTTCAATTTCGAAATTTTTATAAATACTTAACATAAATAGGGGAGTTTCAGAAAGATAGATTCGGTTGTCGATGGCGCCGTCGTGGAAAAGTATTTTTATGTTCGGATAAATTTTCCTTACTCGGTCAATATTCAATTCATCGGAATTGTCGGGATAATTGGAATAAAGTTGAAGATAGGCCAAATGAATTTGGCACTTATTGAGAGCTAATGGTATTGAAGATTTGTCAGGAATGACCAGCAAGCAGTTGTTATGTTCCTGGACAGATTCCTCGATTGAGAGCGGAATTGACGAATTCAAGGCAACAAGGTCATCTTCTGTTTCTTTAAATCCCTTACTGGTATGCCAAAGAGGTTTTTTGAAAAAATTAAATTCGAGGTTCGGTTTCAGAAGATCAATTTTATAGTCGAGAAAATGGAGATAGGATATCACAAGAAAAATTCCGGCAAAAAATAATCCGACATTATATGCTTGTTTTTCTTTCAGCTTTCCGAAAAAAGGCAACTTTTGGGGAGTCGAATTAACGAAAGCCACAAGGGACGCCAGAATAAAAACATTTGTCGAAAGAATGTGCCCATCGTTTCTCACCCAGCCATATAGAATCGCCGTATAGGAAAGAAAAATATAGGGGAAATAATTTTTCGGTTTGAGGATTATAAAATTCAGGGCCAAGCCAAGAACTAGGAACAAATTAATCATATAGTCAGAGGGAGACTGCAAGTTAATCGCCATAAATTCTTTGTATAGCTTACTGATAGCCAGAGAATTCATTATATACGGAAAAATATTGATGGTATGAGCGGTTAAGTAGAATGTCAACAAGGTGAAAATAATAAAGCTTACCGAAAAAATCGATAATTTTCTAATCAGCTCTTTTTTGCTGTTCCATAAATTAAAAATCAGAAGCAAAAATATTGTTCCCACTGACACCAAACCCAGACTGAATTTGAAAAGTAAAAGTACGGAAGAAAAAACAGCCAAAATTATAGCATTCTTATTGTTCAGCTCGATACTGCCTTTATTGATGTTTAACAGGAGAAGTAAGAGGATAATTTGAATGACAAGATCAGTATATGTTGTAAAGAATCCTCCATTGAGAAAAAGAGACAGAGGGATTAGGAAAAGAAGAGATTTTAAGTTGAATCTAGTAAATTTGTATATTAAATAAAAAATCAGGGCAAAAAGAAGCAGTTTGAATAATTCCGGAAGCAACATTAAAAAAAACGACTGGGAAACGACGGGGGAAGGAAATAGATACGGCGCGAGAGGACCGTATGGAAAGAAAACATCCTTGCCAAGAACTTGGTTTTGGAGCGGTAGACTTTTGATGCTGTACTTCCAATTTCCGTCCACTCCCAGGAAAAGATTGGTTTTTTCTAGGTAAATATTGGAAAAAACAATCAGAAGGAAAAAAACGGCTATCAACAAAAAAGCTAGTCGTCTGGTATTTGATTTTGTGTTTAGAAGTAAATTCATTTTTTTCTGCCGGTAGAAATTAATTTTTTATTTCATATAAATCTATTCCTTCAACACTTTGCATAGAAGCGCTGGGGATTGATTTTATTTCAGCTGTTATTTTCTTATATACTTCTTCTTTTTTATCAGGATATAAACCGTCAATTTTTAGCTTGTTCACAAGAATGAATTTTACTTTCGCTTTTTTTAGATAATCCCTATCAATCCTGAAATCTCCTTTATCTTGGGAGAAAGCGCCGAATTTGTTCAAATGCGTTTCGAGTGATTTTGACCGAAAAGGCGCGAATCCAAAGACGGTCTTTTTACCGTGGATTGTTTGATAAAAAAGCTCTTCTTCATTAAAAGGATATCCCGCGGCGATTCTCAAAGGGTACTCAATAATGGAAAAATCTCCTTTGGTTTTGGTGATTTTTTCATAAACCTTGGGTGCGACGGAGGGTTTTATTTTAGAAGGAATGACGTAAGTATAGGTTTCAGCGAAAAAAAACAAGGAGAGAATCGAGAGAAAAAATAATTTCGTCTTTTTTCCAAATTTTTCCGAAAATGCTGGCAAAAACATAAATCCGATCAAAAGGCTCGCGAAAAGATTGACGAAAATACCGAGCCTGGCAATTATTCTCGCGTCGCTGATCACCGGTAAGATATGCAGAATCGAACCGGGGAGAGGGATATAGCTCAAGCCGAAAGGTTTGACAAGCGCGTGATCGTATCGCAGAGACGAACCCATTGACAAAATGAAAAGAACCAAAAAAGTGTAAAAAATTATTTTTTCAATGCGTTTTTTATTCCTTCTAAAAAAATAAATCAAAAGAGCCGGCAGAAGCAAAAAAGAAATATAATAGCTATTCGCCGGCCAGACATTCCAGTTTCTGTAGCCGAAGCCTAAATCCTTATAGTAAAAGGGGAGCGGAGTTATATAGTCAATAATGTCGGCTACGCCGCCGTCCATTTCATATTTGAAAGAATTAAGAAAAGTGTTATAACCGCTTTCAGTGATGATTCTGTCTGATCTATACAGGGCAAGATAAAAAGGAGTTAAAATTATCAGCGCCAAAATTGCTAAAAAGAAAAGTATCTTGACTGCCCTCTTGGATCCAATATTTTTCCATTTTATAAATTCTTCTTTCTTAAATAGAAAATACAAAAGAGCGAACACGGCGATTGTGATGATCGAGAACACACCGTAATAACCGGAAGACAGAGCAGTTAGCGAAAAAATTAGCGAGGTAAAGATGGCGTAGCGCAAGCTCTTTTTTTCCAAAAATAGCAGAAAAAAATACAACAAACACGGTATCCAAAAAATTCCGCTTAATTCGAGTTCGCCGTTGTAGACAACTTGATAGTGATAAGGGGAAAAAGTGAAGATAAGACTGGCTAAAAGGCTCGCGAATTTATTTCTGGTAAGATGATTAGCCAGCAGAAATGCGAATATTCCTGAAAGAACGTATCCGATAAAAATCCAGATATTATAAGCGATGGTCGGATTTTTCAGAAAATAACCAAGAGGGGAAACAATTATCGCCGAGAGGGTGAAATTCATATCCTGAAAATGCAATCCCCGAGGATAGAAAATATCTTCAGCCACCAGCGGGTTTTTGAAATCAAAAAAAATACTTTTTCCAAAGTGATCAATTTCCCAAAGATATATCCGGTGATCTTCAAGCGGCGGGGGTCCCAAAACGCCTTTCGTGAGATTTGTTATAAGCGGATATGTTATAATAGCCGTAAAAACAAAAAAAAGAACAACAAGGGACAACCCAAAAATAAAGGTCTTGTTTTTTGCAATATCCATCATTTCTGGCGTCTTAAACTAATTTTTATAATTTTTTTCCAACAACAAAACTTTGTTTTCCGAAAATTTGCTGGAAAATCGGTATTTTTAAATAGGTTTTAATGAAAAAATTGTTTTGTGGAAGGAAGGATTTTGTCGAATAAGGGAGGAATTTCTTTTTGATCAGCACGATTTCAAATCCACAAATTTCCAGCGCCTCGACCAGGCTTCCATGTGTTAGGGGAGTTTTGTGATCAATGAAAAACCAGTACTTTTCTTTAACATAATAGATGTTTGGTTGAAGAATCAGAACTTCCCCTCCCCGCTTCAGCAATCTGTGACACTCTTGAAGTACTTGGATAACTTCGTCAGTATTATTAAGATGTTCCAAAAAATTGCTTATAAATATTTTATCTATTGAGGCGCTCTCTATGTTTTCAATTTTTCTGCAATCGGAAATAATCACCTCCACGTCTTCGTTGACAAATTTTCTGATATCTTCATTTAAATCAACAGCTATCTTTCTTTTAGCTTTTATATTATTTAGGAACTCTCCATAGCCAGCTGCAATATCTAAAACTGTATCATCTTTGGCATTAATGAATTTTTGAAAATATTCTTCACAGAGAATCTTCCATATCCTATTTTTGCTCTTCAGCTCGTTTTTAAATCTGTTTTGGTAAATATTTCTAAGCTCCTTTTGCATTGTTGATAGTTTTCTTCTTATAATCTCCCCTCGACAGCCATTTTTCAAGAAGGCAGTAGAGGATGATAAAAAAATACCGGCTGCCCATTTCTTTTATTTTCAGTTTTGATTCGCCTTCTTTTCGACTGGTCCAATAATTAGGAACAACGGCGTAGGAATACCCGCGCACTATCGCTTTGAGAGGCAATTCGACCGTCAAATTGAAATGATGGCTCAAAAAAGGCTTTGTCCCATCAACAGCTTCACGGCTATACAACTTGAAAGCATTGGTAACGTCGTTATATCTGATTCCGAAAAGAATTCGGATAATCGTGTTTGTGAAACGATTAAGATAATATTTGAGAGTGGGATAGTCAATGACTTTTCCTCCCTTGATAAATCTTGATCCGAAAACGCAATCGTATCCTTCATTCATCTTGCGGTAGAATTTTACAAGATCTTCCGGTCGGTCGGAAAGATCGGCCATAACGATGGCGACGCAATCTCCGGAAAAATTTTCAAGTCCCTTTCGGACGGCAAAACCGAAGCCGTTGGGCGGGGAATTATTTACGTATCTAATCTCGTGATTTTCGGCCGACATTTTCTTCAGAATTTCTTCGGTGCCGTCTTTGCTGTTGTCGTTCACGACCAGGATTTCGTGATTTATATGCTCTTTTTCAAGTTCTTCGTGAAAGGCGCGAACTGTTTTTTCAATATGACCTTCTTCGTTATGAGCAGGAATAACGACTGACAATTTGGACATAATTCAGGCTAAAATTGATTTTAAAGACTCCTTATTTTCATTTATCCAGTCAGCGATATCTTTTATCGTTTCTTCGGCATTTTTCTTCGGCTTCCAGCCGGTGAGCTTTTTTATTTTCCCGCAATCAGTAATGAAAAGTTTCAAATCAGCTGGCCGGTTTTCTTTGATGGAATCAATTTTAATCTTTTTCCCTGTAATTTTTTCGCAAATTTCCGTGAGCTCCTTAAGCGAAACGCTGTTTTCAAATTCGCCGCCAATGTTGTATGTATTTCCATTGAATTTTTCGATGTCATTCAGCTGAATATTAAGAATATCAAACAAATCGTCAATGTGGATGAAATCCCGAACTTGCTTTCCGGTGCCACCGTAGCCGATATAAGAAAGTTTTCCGCCGAAAATGTGCCTTGCAACCCACAAAACAAAAACCCCTTGATCAACTTTTCCCATCTGCCAGGGGCCGGTGATGACACCGCAGCGGTTGATGACGCCTTTCAATCCGTAATTATAGATATATTCCTGTAAGATTAACTCGGAGCAGAGTTTGGTCGTTCCGTAGAGCGAACGGGCTCCCTCGAGTGGAAAATTTTCCGCAATGCCGTTCTTTGAAGCGCCAGAAATTGCTTGTTTGTCAGCCAGATTGAATCTTTTTTTCTCTTCGATGTATTTTAGATTGTTGATGGGATCAATAGGATAAATTCGGCTAGTGGAAAGAAAAATAAAATCAGCTTTTTTCTGTCGGGCAAATTCGAGACAGTTGATTGTTCCGACCAGATTAGTATTAGTCAAATAAGACGGAGAGGATGTAATACCAGCGAGAACCGAAGGTTCGGCGGAACACTCAAGAATCAAATCAGTGCTTTCTATTTCCTCAAAATCTTCTTTGTTTCGAATATCGCCGTGAATGAAATTAACATTTGCTTTTTTGAGGCGGGGAATGTTCAGTTCCGACCCGCGTCTTTTGAGATTGTCCATAGTAAAAATATCCGCATCGGGATATTTCGCTTTCAACTTTAGTCCCAGATTCGATCCGACAAAACCCGCTCCGCCGGTGATTAAAATATTCTTATATTTCATAATTTCTCGCGTTAGAAATGCCCGCTTTCACAGATTTGTTTCAGAATGTCGTCAATTCCGTATTTGAAGTCCCAATCGGGATAATGCTTTTTGAATTTTGAAACGTCACTAATATACCAAATATGGTCCCCGATGCGATTTTCGTCAACATATGCGTAATTGGCTTTTTTACCTAAGATATCTTCTATTTTTTCAATGGCTTCGAGCATTGAAACATTGGAATGCCGCGAACCTCCGGCGTTATAGACTTCTCCCTGCCTGGGTTTTTGATAAAAATTCCAAAACATATTCACCAGGTCGAAGCTATGGATATTATCGCGCACCTGTTTGCCCTTATAACCGAAAATTGTGTATTTTTGACCGGTGGCAACGCATTTCACGAGGTAGGCAAGAAAACCGTGAAGCTGGGTTCCGCTGTGAGCGGGACCGGTGAGACAGCCGCCGCGGAAAGTTCCCGTATTCAGGCCAAAATATCTTCCGTATTCCTGGACCATGATGTCGGCGGCCACTTTCGAAGCGCCGAAAACACTGTGCTTGGATTGGTCAATGCTCATGAATTCATCGATGCCGTTCCAGTATTTGTGCCCTTTTTCAATTTCCCATCTTTTTTCCAGCTCCACGAGAGACAGTTCATTTGGTTTGTCGCCGTAGACTTTATTGGTTGATGTAAAAATAAAAACCGCTTCCGGACAGTGTTTTCGGAAGGCTTCAAGGAGATTCAAAGTTCCGTTGGCGTTCACGGTAAAATCTGTCAGCGGTTCTTTGGTGGCCCAGTCATGTGAAGGCTGGGCGGCGGTATGGATGATTAAGTCGAATTTATGTTCCTTAAAAATTTTTTCAATTTCATCATTGTTTCGAATATCTGCCTTGTAGTGTTTGTAATTTTTATACTTTTCTTTGAGTAAATTATTATTCCATTCGGTGCTGGCTTCGTCGCCGAAAAAGTATTTCCGCATATCATTGTCGATTCCAACGATGTCAAATCCTTTTTCCGCGAAAAAACGGACTGATTCCGAGCCGATGAGTCCCGCCGAACCGGTGATGAGAGCCTTTTTTGCCATAATTTGCTTGAAAATTATTACTTAGCAGAAATCAAAGAAACGCCAAGCATAATAATGAATATACCGGCGATGTTGATCGAGTTTAATCTTTCCCCAAAAAAATAATAAGCGCCCAAAGCTGTGAGAATGTACGAAATGCTCAAAAGGGGGTAGGCAACCGAGATTTTCATTGAGGTAAGAATTTGCACCCAGATAAAAGTGGAAAGAGCAAAGAAAGAAACGGCGCCATAGAACCAGGGATTTAAGATATATCTTGTAATCAAATTCAAATTTTGATTATAATTAACGAAAGTGGCAGATTGCTTGAAAAATAATTGACCGATAGTCATCAAAACGATATTTGCAGTGAGAAGAAAATAAGGCATAAATTTTTCTTATTTAAACAAATTATACTTCAAAATGCACCAAATCGCTTCCGCGCCGTCTTTCCAGCCTCGCAAGCCCGTCTAGGCGGGCACCAGCCGATTTTTGAATTACCGCAAACCCAGCAGCCATTTTCTCAACGGAACATACTGGATTTTATTTCCGCCATAAATTTCTTCTCCCTCAAAATCTTCGGTTATCACTATTCCTTTCTTCAGATCGAATTCTTTCATCGCTTTCAGGAGAGCTTTTATTTCGCGTTTTTTCGTCTTCATATCCGTGATGTCCCAGCAAACCTGCAAAAGTTTCCTGATTTCCGTGTTTTCCTTGACGACAAAATCAACTTCTTCCTGTTCCCTGTTTTTCCAATAATATATTTCCATATCGGGGTTGAGGCAGGCCCTTCTCTTGAGTTCCAGAAACACCGCGTTTTCGGCGAGTCTTCCCAAATTGCCGCTGAAACGGAAGCCGGCGGTGTTCGCGAGCCCCGTGTCTATGGAATATACTTTCCGCGGGCTTTTTTCCTGCTCCTTTACTTTAAAGGAAAATCTCTTGAGAAAAAAAACCAGATACGAAGTTTCCAGGTAAGTCGAGAATCTTTCTATCGACAAAGCGGGCATATTCAGGAATTTTCCAGAGGAAGTGAAAGTTATGGGAGAAGATATATTGCTTAAGTAAAATTTTATCAATTTTTTTATTTCTTCGGTTTTCCTGATTTTATAGCGTTTTATCAAGTCCTTATTGACGACATCGTCAAAATATGAAAGAAGAATGCTTTTTTTGTCTTGTCCTAAAACCACCAACGGGAAAGAGCCGAATTCCAGAAATTCCCTGAATAACGATTTTAGTTCTATTTTTTTTCTCGAGAATTCCAGATGGTTTTTTATTTCCAATTTCTTGAATTTTAAAAATTCCGTGAAAGAAAGAGGCATCACCGTCGTGTCCAAATGTCTTCCCGTCAGGACCGTTGCCAACTCGCCGCTTAAGAGCTTGGAATTGGAACCGGAAACAACTATATTGAATTTTCCCAGTTCCTGCGCCGTTCTGACCCATTTTTCCCAATTTGGAATTTCCTGTATCTCGTCCAAAAAAACATATGTGCTGCCGCTTGGCTTGCGAGTCTCCAAATAAACATCAAAGATTTGCTGGAGAAGTTTTGTGTCCAATCCGGTGAATCTGGGATCTTCAAAATTGATTATCAGGATATTATTTTTGTTTATTCCTTTCTTTTTCATTAACCATTCGGCAAGCTGTCTCATTATATACGATTTTCCGCTGCGTCTTGCTCCTATTATCACTTTTATCTGTTCGCCGGGAAGTCTTTTCTCCAGGATATCCAAGTAATTATTTCTGCTGATTCCGGTTTCAAGATTTTTTTCCCAAAAATTCCAGTCTTCGAGTATTTCTACGAGTTCATTGTTATTCATTAAATTCATAGTATGTTATAAAAAGTCGTTATTTTATTACATATATATTTTATATGTTGTAAAATAAACAGTCAAACGGCGAAATTGCTATCCAAACAAATTATACTTCACCACGCACCACACTGCCTCCATCCCGTCTTTCCGGCCGATTTTTTCCGCTAGCGTGTTTCGCGGATCGCGAAGCCGATTTGAGCCAAAAGCTCTTTTTTCAAGTTGTTTCTTGCCCAGTTCTTTCTTTTTTCATCCAGAAGTTCGCCAATTCCTTCCAGCAGTCTGCGCTCGGGAATGCGCTTCTCGATGAATTTTTTGAGATATTGCAAATAGGCTCTGCCGTTTTTCTTTGTTCGGGAGCGGATAATTTCTTCATTGAAGGAAATATTTTTACTGAACAAAAAATAAATGTCATAAAAATCGCGGCTGGCGAATCTTTTTCTTTCGGTCGCGGCGATGAGTTTGTGCGCGAAAGCGTCTTCAATTTTCAATACTTTCACATCGATTCCGTAAAAATTTCTCGTTTCGTACCGGTTTTCCGGATATTTTCTTTTTGAAATTTCCACTTTTATATTCGGTTTGTTTTTTTCATAATCAAGGAGAAAAAACAGAGTAAATCTTTTGTCGGTTTTGTCTTTTATTTTTCCGTATTTTTTCAGAATTTTTTCTGTTTGGTCGAATACGTCTTTCTTGCGCGTCTCGTCCAGCAGATCAAAATCGAGATCTACCGAAAAACGGTCGAGATTGTGGAAGAAATAGAGCATGGTTCCACCTTTGAAACCAAGCCAATTGCCAGCCGGGGATTGGAAAATCTCCCGCAGAATTTCGAACATTATTTTGCGATGCTTGGCTATATTAAGCATGAATTTCTTTGATTATTTTTTCAATTTCTTTTTTTACCCGGTGGTTGTATATTTTGGAAACGGCCTTCAATTTTTCGATGTCCGTTTTACGCAAATTATCAAAGTGGTAATTCGGCGACAGGTAAATCCGATCGCAGATGGCACGTTCTGGAGAGGCTATGATGACTTTGCCGTTTGTCTCGATTCCCAGAGGATCAGACAGAATCTCATTTGCGATCTTGAAGTATCGAAACGTGATTTTCCCGATTTTTTTGGAAAGCGTATTGTTTGATATTGAAAAAACAGTATTTCCCTGATCCTGAAAAACGATGCCTTCTTTTTGCAGTATGGTTTCCAGGCTCACATAAGACGGAGATTTCAGCTTGTTGGCAAGCTCGAAAATGTCGTATTTTTCTCCTAAAGCGTATATTCCCCTGTGAATTCTTATGATCTCCTTGCGCCTGAAAAGACGTCCGACAATTACCTTGAGATAATCGGGATTTTCAACTGACCAAATTTTTCCAAGATCGTCGACGGTGAAAATAGTTTTCCCGCTTTCGACCAGTTGCTTGAAATACATAATATCACCAGTTAGTAATCATTTTTGATTACCTGCTGATGAAATTATACAAAACATATCCGAGAGAGTCAATAAAGTAATGAAGTTGCTATTTAAACAAATTATACTTCACCACGCACCAAATTGCCTCCACTCCGTCTTTCCAGCCGATTTTTTTGCCTTCCTTGTATGTCCGGCCGGAGTAGGAGATGCCGATTTCGTATATCCGGCATTTGTCTTTTTTGGCGAGTTTTGCCACGCGGGCCGTCACTTCCGGCTCGAAGCCGAATCTTTTTGACTTTAATTTAGGATGAATTTGGTCCATAATTTCCTTCCGGAAAGCTTTGTAGCAGGTTTCCACATCGGTAAGATTTAGGTTAGTGAGCATGTTGGAAAGTCTAGTGAGCAGTTTATTTCCGACATAGTGCCAGTAATAGAGAACCCGGTGAGGCCTGTGTCCGAGAAAACGCGAGCCATAGACGACATCGGCCTTCCCGTCAAGAATGGGTTTCAGCATATCCGGATATTCGGCGGGATCGTATTCCAAATCGGCGTCCTGGATAATTATAATATCTCCGGTGGCATTTTGAAACCCCGTTTTGAGAGCCGCTCCTTTGCCCTGATTTTTCTCGTGGTGATGGACTTTGTGTCTTCCCTCATATTTTTCAAGAATTTCTTTTGATTTGTCGCGACTGCAGTCGTTCACGAGTATTATTTCTTTTTCCAAGTGAAAAGTATCCGCGTTTTCCACCGCGGAGATGATTTTTTCCAGCGTTTTTTCCTCGTTGTAAATCGGAATAACAATGCTGATTTTTGTGAAGTTATTCATTTGGATGTCTCGTGTGTAAGTTAACTTACTTTGTTATAGTAGCCCCTTTCACGATTAAATTCAAGAAACGGGAATATTCTTGCAGGAAATTGTAATGTTAGATACTATGTAAAAGCGGTTGCATTAAGAATTAAAGCGATATTATGAGAGTTTTCATTGTCGGAGTTGGCTATGTCGGTCTGGTTACCGCGGCCTGTTTGGCGGAGTTAGGTCACGAAATTTGCGGAGTGGATATTGACGCGGAAAAAATAAAAAAACTCAAAAAAGGGAAATGTCCCATTTATGAGCCCGGCCTTGAGGAAATTATCAAAAAGAATATAAAAACTGGAAGGCTAAAATTTCAGGTTGGCATTGACAAGAATATAAACAAGTATGATATCGCTATGATTGCCGTGGGGACTCCGGAAAGAGTCAGCGACGGCCGGGCCGATCTTTTCTACGTGGGAGAAACCGCGCGGCAGATTGCCCAGAACTGCAGAAAAAAAGATTTTGTGGTTGTCGGCAAATCAACGGTTCCAATTGGAACGGCTAATCAGATTAGGGAATCGCTCGCAACTTATAATTCTCATAAAACTACTTTCCATGTTGGTTCGAACCCAGAGACTCTTCGCGAGGGGAACGCCGTTTCCGATTTCATGAATCCGGACCGGATAATCATCGGCGGTGACAAAAAAGCCCAGGAGGCGCTCTTGAAGCTCTATGACAAAATTGACTGCCCTAAGATTGTCACGAACGCCCGAAGCGCGGAGATGATAAAGCTGGCCTCTAATTTTATGCTGGCCCTTCGCGTTTCGGCGACCAATATGCTTTCGCGAATCTGCGACGCGACGGGAGCGGATATTGAAGCGGTTATGGAAGGCGTGGGAATAGACAAGCGCGTCGGGCCGCATTTTTTGAAGGCTGGAATAGGCTATGGGGGTTCCTGCTTTCCAAAAGACACAAAAAGCATTCGCGCGATTTCCGATCATCACCGGCTCGACACTTCCATTTTCGACGCCGTAATCAACATCAACACCGACCAAAGAAAATGGTTTTGCCAGAAAGTGGACGAAATAACTCTGTTTACTCTAAAAAACAAAAAAATCGCTGTTTGGGGGCTGGCTTTCAAGCCGAATACGGATGACACCAGAGAAGCGCCGGCGATTGATGTCGTTGAATGGCTGCTTCAGGAAGGGGCGGAAGTAAATGTTTTTGATCCCGTTGCGAATGTCAAAAAAATATTCGGCAATAAAGTCAAACACTGCCGCGATATGTACGAGGCCGTTGAAAAAGCGGAGGCGCTCTTGATTATAACTGAATGGAATCAGTTCAAAAACGCCGATCTTAAAAAAGTCAGGAAAAAGATGCTGGTCTCGAAAATTGTGGACGGAAGAAATATTTTTGATCCGAAAGTTGTGAAGAAATTGGGTTTTAAGTATGTTTCGATGGGAAGGCCTTAAAAGCTAAACTTTAGGAAATTTCCTAAAGCTTAGCTTTAGGGCTTCTCGGAAATATTCAATAGTTTTCTTTAAGCCTTCTTCCAGTTTAATTTTTGGTTCCCAGTTTAGTTTTTCCTTGGCGAGTCTTATATCTGGTTTTCTTTGTTTAGGGTCGTCTTGGGGGAGAGGTTCGTGGGCAATTTTACTTCGGCTTTCCGGAATGAGGGCGAGAATTTTTTGAGCCAGTTCCAAAACGCTGAATTCGTCCGGATTTCCCATATTCACGGGACCGGGAAATTTTTTCTCGTTGTTCATCATCGCGATCAAGCCTTCGATCAGATCGTCAATGTACTGAAAGCTTCGGGTTTGCGACCCGTCGCCGTATACGGTTAAATTCTCGTTCCGGAGCGCCTGGGTGATGAAATTAGAGACTACCCGCCCGTCTTCGGAATCCATATTCGGTCCGTAGGTGTTGAAAATGCGGACAACGCGGATGTCTGTTTTATATTTTCGCTGATAGTCGAAAAAAAGCGTTTCGGCGGCGCGTTTCCCTTCATCATAGCAGGAACGGATGCCCGTCGGGTTCACGTTTCCCCAATATGATTCGGGCTGGGGATGGATTTTCGGATCGCCGTAAACTTCGGAAGTGGATCCCTGAAGGATTGTTGCCTTGTTTTTTCTGGCGAGTTCAAGTATGTTGAGAGAACCAATCACTGAAGTTTTCAAGGTGAAAATCGGATCTTTTTGATATCGCGGAGGCGAAGCCGGGCAGGCAAGATTATAAATTTGATCGAGGTTATCTCTAATGTCTAGCGGTCTGATAATATCCTGCTTGATAAACTTAAAGTTTTGATTTTTCAGCGACTCGGCAATATTCTCTTTCCGGCCAGTGGAAAGGTCATCAACACAGATTACCTCGTGATTTTTTTTGAGATAATATTTGCAGAGGTGTGAACCAATGAATCCAGCACCGCCCGTAATTAGAATTTTCATACTTGTTATAGATTAAAATTTCAACTACTATATAAAAGCATAATTTAAGGGTTTTTGCAATGGACGTCAGATATTTTAAAGGCCGTGTCAAAGGCTTTTGGCGAAAATACCGGGGGCTTTCGCGCCTCGCCCGGGGTGAGTTTAAAATCGGCGGGTTTTCCGGCGTGATTTTTGCCGTGCGGCGGCATTTCAAGAAACGAAAAGGGGAGTGGAAAGGCGGATACCCGGCGGCGAATGATTATGAGAAAGATTTGGTGACGATTGCCATTCTTTCCAAAGACCGGCTGGATTTGCTCAAGTCTTGTCTTGAATCAATTGAGGCCAGTTTGAGCCAAAAATATAAGGTTGAAATTTTAGTCGGGGACACGAGAAGCCGAAAATGGGGAACGTGGAAATTTTATCGTGAAGCCGGAAAAAAATGGAAAAATCTCAAAATCGTGAAATTCCGCTATTATTTTTTTTCGAAAAACTATAACAAACTTGCGAATCGGGCGGGCGGGGAATATCTGATATTTCTCAACAACGACACAATCGTAAAAGGCGATTGGATTGACGCGCTGGTTGACCCGCTGCGGGATAAAAAAATCGGAGTTGTCGGCGGAAAGCTTTTGTATAAAAACGGAACGATTCAACACGCGGGAGTGGAATTCAACGAGGAAGGTAGCGCCGCCCATATTTTCAGGGAAAAACCAAAAGATTTTCCGGGAGCGAATTTCAAAACCTATGTTCCGGCGGTAACTTTCGCCTGCGTAGCGATGCGCCATGACGTTTTTGATCGTTTTCAGTTGAGTGAGAATTTTAAAGAGGAATCCCAGGATCCCGATTTTTGTTTGAGACTTCAGGGAACCGGATTTAGAATTCTTTACAATCCGGAGTGTGAAATTTATCATCTTGAGTGTTCCACTCGTGATTGGAAAAAGGGAGAGGCGGACAGGCAGCTTCTCCAGAAAAAATGGGGGAGAAAAATTAAAGAAATTTTTGAAAAGGGGAACCAACGGGTGAAATTCGATACGGATGAATACAAGAATTCAACCACTGTTGTTCGCGACGACGGAATCGGGGATCTCCTCATGGGCGTGAGCGCGTTCAAGCAATTCCGCGAAAAAAATCCGAATGAAAAATTGATTCTGGCGACATACGAACGCAACATCGAAATGATGGCCGGATTCGGAATTTTCGATGAGTTTATTCCCATTCCTAATGGAAAAAAATATTCGCCTCTCCCGATTCCGGGCGATTCCAAAATTTTCAATTTCATTGATCTCGAAATGAGTTTCGGGCCGATTTGGGGCAGTGTCAAGGAAGATAACAAGATAAACCGCCACTTTGTGTATTCCCGAAAAATGGGACTGAACGAAAATTTTGAGTTGGTTCCGATGCCGGATTACCCGCAGGCAAGGAGAAAAGTTGAGAAATTATTTAGAGATTTGGGCATCGATATTAATCAACCGTTTGTTATATTTAATCTCATCGCCACAAATCCAGCCCGGAGCTGGTGGGAGCCGTATTATCCGGAGCTGATAAAAGCGGTTGAAGAAATGGGATTTACGCCAATTATTACTGGAACAAAAGACAGCGAATATTATCAAGGAAAGAAAATTGTGAATCTTGTCGGCAAAACAAAGACAATCGCCGAGTTCATCGAGGTTATAAAATTGGGAAAATACGTTATCTCAACCGACACCAGCGCTTATCACATCGCGGCGCTTGCAAGGATTCCATTCCTCGCCATTTTCACCGGCGGGATGACGCCGGAGTCGCGGGTGAATTTATACGAAAAATACGAAGCGCTCGCTCCGCCGGAGACTTTAGAGTGCTATCCTTGCTGGGACGAAGGCTGTAAAGATTTGTCCGTGCGCTGGAAAAAAGACCCTTGCCGGCTGATTATCAAACCGGAAGAGGTGATTGAAAAGTTTAGAAAATTAGTCGAAAAATATCCTTGCTAGTCGGTTGCTCCAAGGTTCAACCTTAGGAATTTACTTTATCTTTATCAGATAGTCTTTTCCATCTTGAAATATAATTTCAAGTCTTTTTTTGGTTTGGATTAATTCAAGAAGAGCCGGGCGAACTTCGGCGGGGTATAAGTCCAGATGAAGAACGGCGAAATTGATCCCCAGCTCATCCAGTTTATTGAGGCTGTTCCGGTCGGGGAATCCGCTGATGGTTTTTCCCCAGCGTCCGTAATTAGGGGGAGCATAGCCGCTGTAGCCGTTATAGATAGGCTTGTAGTGGCAGGTCGAGAAAAAGACGTAGTTCAGGGTCAAAGGAACGTCTTTAGAAAAAGGCAGTTCAATGATTGCTTTTACGGACGGGTTCTCCCGTGCCTTGTCATAAACGGCGGGGCAGGTTACGTTTTTCAGCGTTCCGGTTTCAAGTCCGGGAGTATAAAATTCAAAGAAAATGAAGGCTGGAATAAGAATTCCCAAAAGATATTTTACCGCTCTGTTTTTTATTCTAAAAGAGTTTAGAATAAAGGCGATGGCGACGGCCGTGCAGAGCAAGACCACGATTGCCATTCGGCTGGGGGTCCGGATAAATCCCAAGTGAAAAATTTTGTAGAGAAAATAGTAGGGAAGGGGAAAATTTTTAAGAGGAGCGATGAAATTAAGGAACGGGCCGAAGGATAACAGCATAAACAGGGGAATTCCCGCGAGATACATCTTGAAATTCCTGTCGGTGATTTTTTTTCTGGCAAAAAGAAGAAAATATCCAATGAGCAGGATTGAGAAATATCCGAGGAAAAGCATATTTTCCGCCCAATGTTTTTTCTCTACGCCCAGCCGGTCGGTGACGAGTTTCGCCATATTTGTTCCGGGAAGAGGGACGATATATCCTCCCAAATCGGCGGAACTGCGGCTTGCTTCCTCAAGGGAATATTTGAAATTATTTTCGAGGCTGATTTTGATGTAAGGAACGGTAAAAGGAAGGATTAGCACGATCACAAGAATTGCCGGAATAATTGAATCGCGGGCAATTGCCTTGAAATTTGCCAAAATTGAGCGATAGTTGACAATCAGGACAAAGGCGAGAAAAAAAGCCAGAAACGCCCCGTTGTTCCAGCTGGAAAGCATTTGAGCGATGAAAAACAGAGAGGAAAAAATCAGATATTTTCGTTTGAAGGTGTCAAAATATTTTTGCAAATAAAGAACGGTGAAAGGTATCCAGAAAGTCACGAGATTCTGGAAATGTCCCAGATTGGCGAATTTATAAGTCGCGAATCCGTAGATTAGGCCGGCGATGAATGAGGCGTAAGTATTTTTGGTATGGTATTTTGCCAGAAGATAAACTCCCCAGGCGGAGAGTATAAAGGAAATGAGAATTAGAGTGTTGTAGGTAAAAAGAAGACTGCCAGTGAGAAGAAAAACGGGCAGTCCCAGAAGAGCCGGGGGAAGCAATATATCGCTGTAGGCAAGAGTATTTTTATTCGGGTAAAAAATATTGGCGTTGAAAATGTTCAGCGGATCATTGAGAAAAGAGTGGATGTCCCAGCCGATTGTCCAGCTAGTGAAGAGTCCGTCTCCCGGGATCACCGTATGCCGGATGTCTTTTAGAAGGGGGCATAAGAAATATACGCTTATGATCGTATAAATAAAAAGAACAAGGAGTTCCAGTCTTTTCTTCTTTAGATAGCGGAAAATCTTTCCGGCGGTATCCGCAATTTTATTTCTCATAAAACTCGCGCAATTTATTTTTCGCTTTTTATTTTGCTTTCGATCTGGGTTGTGGAGATAGGAGTATCTTCTTTCGGAACAAGATATAGCTCGCCGCCGTATTTTTTCAAAACTTCCGTTTCGACGCACTCGGCGCCGTACTCGGCGCTGTTAGCGTGAACGTCGGGACGGATTTTTTCAAGCCAGGGATTAGGAATGAGATCATCAAAGAGGAAAACATAATCCACGTACATTATCGCGGCGACCGCTTCGGCCCTGAATTGCTCGGGAATGATCGGCCGGCCCGGTTTTTTCTTGTATTCCCGCACGGACTTGTCGCTGTTCACGCCGACGATCAAAATGTCACCCTTACTTTTTGCTTTTTTTAGAAGCTCAACATGCCCGGCGTGAAAAAGATCGAAAGAGCCGTTGGTCGTGACAATTTTTTTGCCTTCCTTTTTCGCTTTCTCGGCAATTTTCAAAATTTCGGCGAGAGACTTAATTTTTTCTTTATGACTCATATTTTTACAATAAATTTCGCCGCGTCGAGTAAGTCTTTTGCAATATAAGTTACGTCTGTTTTATGATGCGGGTCAGATTTCCCGCCTTTTCCGGTCATAACTAGGATTGATTTTATTCTGAAATTTTTTCCGGTTTTCACGTCGGCCCACTTATCACCGATAATCCAAGATTTTTTGTTATCGATTTTAAAATCTTTTTCAGCTTGTTGGAGCATGCCTATGCCCGGTTTTCGGCATTTAGTTTTCTTTTTGTATTTTCCAATTCCTTTCTCCGGATGATAGGGAGAAAAATAAGTTTTCAGAATTTCAATTTTTTTCTTTTTCAGTTGCGCGGCGACATAATTATTGAATTTCCAAAAATCTTTTTCTGTATAATATCCGCAGCCGATGCCCGACTGATTGGTAGCTATTATGAATTCAAACTTTTTTCTTTTCAGCAGCTGCAAACCGGCGATCGCATTTTTTTCGAACTGAAAATCCCTGATTTTATATGTATAACCGGTATCAACATTGATAACCCCGTCGCGGTCGAGAAAAATAATTTTTTTCATAAATCTACTCTGACTCTAAGACTAAGTCTTAGGAAATTCCTAAGACTTAGTCTTGGGAGAATGCTCAATCCAGCTTGACAATTCTTCTTCCGTCACCACCGATGTCCCGAATTTTCGAATGGCCACTTGGGAAGCGGCGACGGCAATTTCTAAGGCTTCAGGCATAGTGGCGCCGCCGAGATAGGAAGCAATAAGAAAAGCAGCCACCGTATCACCGGCGCCGGCGATGTCAAATTGCTCTTCGATTTCTTTAGCGCGAACAAAATACGGATCCTTCCCGGCTTCAAAAAGGACTGCTCCTTTTCTTCCGCGAGTGATGATTATCTGAATGGGAGTTTCTTTTTGGATTATTTTGGCGACTTCTGTCAGTTCCTCGTCGGTGTTGCCGTCTTTGTCAAAACCATTCAGGGTCTTGGCTGTTTCCACTGATTCTATCCGGTTGGGTTTCAGGAAAAATAATTCCGGCGCTTTTATCAAATGGCGAAATTTCACGAAGGTATCCTGCTTGAGATCGGCAAAAATCGGAATTTTGTTCTTTTTCGAAATCTCGCAAATGGAAGAAAAAACATTTTCCGTCAAAAAGCCCTTTTTATAGTCATGGATTGAAATAACCGACGGTTTCAATTCCCTGGATAAACTTTTTATATAATCCGCGATTTCCTTTTCTTTTTCGGCATTCAAGGGTTTCGTGTCCTCCATATCAACCCGGGCGACATGCTGTTTGGTGGTTTTTACGGCTACCAATCTCAATTTAAGAGTGGTTTTGCGGTTCGGGTCAAGGCTGAAATGGGTGATAATTCCGCGTTTTTTATACTCTTCTTCCAGTATCTCTGAATATTTTATTCTTCCCCGGTCTCCAATCACTCCCACCAGATGGGGAGTAAGTCCGATGGTTGCCATGCAATTAGCGGCGTTTCCGGCTCCGCCGGGAAAAAATTGCTCATCATTAACCCTTATTATCGGGACAGGCGCTTCCTGGGAAAATCTTTCGACGTGGCCGGTAAGGTAAGCGTCAAGCATCACATCGCCGCAGGCGAGGACGGGTTTCCCTTTTGCTTTTTGCAGGATTTCTTTGACGCGATTAATAGAAATCATAATTGTGTTTTGTCATTCCCGAAAAAGCGGGAATCTAGTTTTTTTAAATTCGTTTATTAGCTCTTTTTTTCTGGATCCCCACTTGCGCGGGGATGACAGGCGTGATCATTTTCTAAAAAAATATTTTTCCACTTCTCCGCACAGCCAGTGAATAACCATTAAATGCACTTCTTGAATCAATGGAGTGTCATTTGACGGGACGATAATCGCAACATCAGCCAAGTCTTTCATTTTCCCGCCGTCTTTTCCGAGAAGAGCGATATTTTTGATATTTTTTTTCTTGGCCGATTTCATCGCTTTCAGGCAATTTTCGGAATTTCCGCTGGTGCTGATTGAAAAAAGTATATCATTTTCATTGCCCAAGCTGTCAACGAAGCGGGAAAATATGTCGTTATAACCATAGTCATTTCCGACGGCGGTTGTTGTCGCCAGATCAAAAAGAGAAATTGCCGGAAGCGGCGGCCGGTCAAAAGCAAAACATCCTACAAATTCGCCGACCATATGCGAAGCCTGCGTAGCGCTTCCGCCATTTCCGCAGGTCATCAATTTTCCCTTGTTTTCCAAGGACTCAACTATAATCTGCCTGGCGTTTTCCACACTTTCCAAAAAGATAGAATCTTTTTGGAGCTGGTTGAGCAGGTTTTTTGAATTTTTGATTTTCTCAAGCATGATTTTTTTTAAACCATCCGTAAGTTTTTTTGATTCCTTCCTCGAAATTCACTTTCGGCTGCCAGCCGAAGTCTTTTTTTATTTTTGCATAACTCAAACAGCTTGTTTTTTGCTCACCGATTTTTGCCGGGCCGTGAAATTCTTTGAATTTGTTTTGGAAGTGCTTGTTTATTTCCCAGAATAATTCATTTACGTTTATTTCTTTTCCGGTTCCGACATTGTAGATCCCGCTTTTTTTGAAATTTTTTAACGCGAGGAGATTCGCGTTTACGATATCGTCAACATAAACATAATCCCTTGTCTGTTTTCCGTTGCCGTTGATTGTCGGCTGTTCACCGCGAAGCATTTTTTTTAGAAATATTGCCACGACGCCGGCTTCGCCATGCGGATTTTGGCGCGGGCCATAGACGTTGGCGTAGCGAAGAGAAGTGAAATTCAGGCCGTGAACTTCGTGGTAATAATTCAGAAACTTGTCAATTGCCAGTTTGGCGATTCCATAAGGAGAGAGCGGCCATTCAGATTCTTTTTCGCTGGTTGGCCGATTTTTAGTGTCGCCGTAAATAGCACCTCCGGTTGAGGCAAAGATAAATTTTTTTATTTTGTTTTCGTGCGATGTTTTAATGAGATTGATACTTGCCAATATATTATTTTCCGCGTCAAAAAGAGGGTTTTCGACGGATTTTCGCACATCCATTTGTGCAGCTTGATGAAAGACAACTTCCGGTCTTTCTTTTTTTATTATTTTGTTTATTAATTTATAATTTGTGAGATCAGCTTTATAGAACTTTGCTTTTGGATTGATGTTTTTTCTGAATCCGGTGGATAGATTGTCAATCACAAAAACCCGATGCTTTTTGGCGATTAAGGCATCGACTAAATGCGAACCAATAAACCCTGCACCACCTGTGACCAAAATTTTCATAGTGTTTATTTTATTTTCCAAATGCCACTAATTATTATCGTGTCAAAGTTTTGCGAAAGAGAAAAAAGCCTGTCTGATTCCTTGAGATAATTATTGTCAATTGCGACCGTGCTGGCAAGTTCCTTGTTTAGATTGTCATGCCATGTTTGTTTTCCGTCAAGAGGAGCGATAAGATAAACATTTTTAAAATTATTTCGGTCAATGAATTTGAGATCCTCGGCATTGAAGAAATAGACAGCTTGCTTATTGTATAAGGCTGAAAGCGGTTCGGAAATGAGCGACCAGCCGGAGCCGGAAGCCAGGCGGTCAATGAGAATCAAGTCATTGTCGCCGAATTTTTTTGATAAGCTCTCGACTTGCGGCAGGAGATTTTTATTTTCGCTGTAAGTGACGTATTGGCTCGTAATCAGCAAATTAGAAATTATTAGGGCTGCAAAAATTGCATTAATTAGTATCTTATTTTTGTTATATCGGTTCAGAAAATATATTGAATAGAAGATAAGAGACGGAAACACGGAAAAAACAAAACGGCGGAAAAGCCAGGGATCGTCAAGGGAAATCATCGGGGAAATGAAATAGAAATATGACGGAAATAAAATAGAGATTATCAGAAATTCGGGTTTCGTCCAGTTATTCCTGATTTTTTTTGCCAGCAAGATAATCCCGGCCATTCCCAAGACGACATAAATCAAGAAGCCGTAATTGAGAAATAATGTGAAAAGATGAGAATAAAGATTAATTGACAGCGCGGAATTTTTGGTCGAATTTGGCAAGAACGCTTTGACGATATTTTTGGCGCTGTCGAGAAAAGCGGGAAAATTGAGAGACCCATATAAAATTAGCAGAAATAAGGTAAAAATTATTAATAAAGTCTTCATTTTGTCATTCCGACTAAGCTCCGATGTTGCATCGGAGCGCGTGGAGGAATCTGCGTTAGCAGGCAGTGGCTTACTATTTGCTAGTGCGCGTAGATCCCTCGACTGCGCTCGGGATGACAACAAGAAGAGTGAATAAATTACTGCCAATAAATAAAAAACAATTCCTTCAATCCTTGCGAGTGCCGAGAGCCCGAAGACGGCGAGTGAGATATAAAGATAAAAAGGTTCGACCTTTTCGCTTTTTAAGGTCGAACCTTGAAATTTCAGCAAAAAATATATTCCCGTCCAAACTAAAAAAAGCATGAAAATTTCGGTAAGGGTGTATTTAGCAAACCAAAGAAATGGAAAAAATGTCGCGGCAGTGAGGAATCCGAGAAAAGAAATTTTTTCCGGAAAAAACTGCCGCAGAGTCAGCCAAAAAAGAGTGAAAAACAAAAAGAGGGGAACGAAGTTGACAAATTGAATTCCTTTAAGACCGAAAAGAGAATAGCAGCCGGCAAGATAAACGATATAAGCTTTTGGAAAGCGGGAGGCGAGCCTTCCGTCTTTCGTATAATCAAATCCCGGAAAGTTGAGCGCTTTTCCGGAGCCGTATTTTTGGAATAAATCCTTGGAAACCGGGGTTGAGAAAGTAAAAGACTTGAATTTTGTGAGGTTTATTGCCGCGATAGCGATGGCTCCTTGGTCCCGTCCGCCGAAAACAGTGGGTGCGGCAAAATAGCAAGCCGTGAGACTGGTGATTAATGATATGATGATAACGGCAACTTTCGTGTTTAGTTTAATTTTCTGCGGGGTTGCAATTTTATCCAATTTATGATATTATTTTTGCTTAAATTACGTTTTTAGGTTACCATAAAAACATGGAAAATGCCAACATTAAACCCTTTATTTCTGTTATCGTTCCTCTCTATAACGAAGAGGGAAATGTCGAGGAACTCCACAAAAAAATTGTCAATGTCTGCAACTCGCTCGGTAAGATTTTTGAAATTGTTTTTATTGATGATGGAAGCACGGATAAGACAAACGAAATCTGCCGAACCTTGAGTCCGTTGAAGTTGATAACTTTTCGCAAAAACTTCGGACAAACTGCCGCTTTTGACGCGGGGATTAAAAATTCTTCCGGAGAAATTATCGTCACTATGGACGGAGACTTGCAAAATGACCCTGCGGATATAAAACTGCTTCTTGAGAAAATTGACGAAGGTTATAATGTCGTTTCCGGCTGGAGGAAAAATCGAAAGGATCCGCTGATGAAAAAGTTTTTCTCGCGCGCGGCGAATGTTTTGAGAAAGTTTCTGATTGATGACGGAATTCATGACTCCGGATGCAGCCTCAAGACATATAGCCGCGAGTGCTTTGAAGATTTGGATTTGTTCGGCGAAATGCACCGCTTTATCCCGGCGTTGCTCAAGATGCAAGGATTCGAAGTCGCCGAAGTTCCGGTCAGCCACCATCCGCGGAAATATGGTGAGACGAAATACAACTGGAGAAGAGGAGTGAAAGGATTTGTTGATATGATTTCAGTTTGGTTTTGGAAAAAGTACGCCAACCGTCCTTTGCATTTGTTTGGGGCGGGAGGGTTAATTATTTTCTTTCTGGGCGTGGTTTCGGGCGCCGGACTTATAACCGCGCGAGTTTTTTATAACGTTCCGCTCTCAAATAAAATCTGGCCGCTTGTCGCCGTGTTTTTGGTGCTCATGGGAATTCAGCTTTTTGTTTTCGGACTTCTGGCCGATATCGCGGTGAAAAACTATTACAAGTCGCAGGGGAAGATGAATTATAAGATAAGAGAAATCATAAAAAATTGAAAATGAAAAAATCAAAATGGAAAATGACAAGGCAAAATTTAAAAATGAATTTAAAAAAAGATTATACAATTTTGTTTTGAGACTGATTAAATTTATAGATAAACTTCCCAAGAATTCCGTATGTGATGTTATGGGAAAGCAATTGTTAAGAAGCGGGACAAGTATTCTGGCTAATTATATCGAAGCAAATTCAGCAAGTTCAAAAAAGGATTTTATAAATTTTTTCACTCATTCTCTGAAATCAGCGAATGAATCGAAAGTATGGCTAGCTCTTTTGCGAGATACTGGGAAGGGAGATCAAAAAGAATTGAGCTGGTTATTACAAGAATTAGTCGAAATATCAAATGTTATTGCTAAGGGCATCATAACTTTAAAAGAAAAGAAATAATTTTGACAATTTACATTGTCATTTTTAATTTTGAGATTTGCATTTTACATTCATGAAAATATTGACCATCGCCGCGACGCCTTTTTTTTCTGACCGCGGCTGTCATATAAGAATCTATAACGAAGCCAAATATTTGCAAAAACTGGGCGCGCGGATGCGCCTTTGTACTTATCATATCGGCGAAAATGTTCCCGGACTTGATATCGCGAGGATAAAAGGTCCGAAATGGTACAAAAAAACAACGTCTGGATTTTCGTGGGGGAAACTTTGGCTTGATTTCAAACTTCTTTTTTTGGCGTGGCGGGAAATCAGGAATTTCCAGCCGGACTTGATTCACATGCATCTTTACGAAGGACTGGCAGTCGGATATCTGGCCAAAAAACTGGCCTGCCGAAAAAATATTCCAATCATTTTTGATCTGCAGGGGAATATTGATGAAGAATTTGCGAGCTATAGCCGAAAAAATTCCGTTGCCCGAAAATTTTTTGTTTGGTTTTCGAAAAGAATTATTCACTGGGCGGATAGAGTTGTGGTTAGCAGTGAAAATGTTATTTGTAGGTGTCCGACACCTACAACTGTAATAAAGGACGGGGTAGACATGGATTTATTTAAAAATACGCAAAATTTATCGAAAGAAGAGCAGGAAAAAATCAAGAAAATAAAAGAATGGGCCGGGAACAGCAAGCTGCTGGTCTATGTCGGCGGATTGAGCGATAATAAGGGGGTTGGAAATTTACTCGAAGCTTTTAAAAAGCTTGGCTTTGAGGAATTCCCCGACGAGTCGGGGAAGGAAAAAGCCGAGCTTTGGAAAAATAGTGGCTGGAAGCTTCTGCTCGGCGGCTTCGGAAGCGACGAAGAAAAATATAAAAAATTTATCGAAGAAAATAATCTCGGAGATTTGGTATATTTTGCCGGAAAGGTGAATTATTTTTCTCTCCCGCATTATCTCGTCCTCGCGAACGCTGGAATAGACCCGAAAAAAGATTCAACCGAATCAAGCGGAAAATTGGTGAACTACATGGCGGCGGGTCTTCCGGTGATTTGTTTTGAAAATGAATTCAATCGGGCAAGATTAGGTGAGAAGGGATATTATTTGAAATCATTTAATGATTTCGCGAAAAATTTAGCGAATATCGAGAGCGAGGACAGGGTAGATTATGATTTAGAAAATTTGAGTGAAGAAAAAGAAGCCCGGAAATTATTTGAAATTTTCAAATTACTGGTGAGATGAAAACTCTGATTATAAAAACCGGAAAAGTGATTAGCGCTCTAAAACAGGAAGGGCTGTTTCGCGGCGGGAAGCGGGTAGCGAAATCATTTCTGGCGCAGTTCGGCCGGGTTCGGCCGGGGGATATTTTGTTTGTGACAGTTGGGGTTGGAGACAGCGCAAGATATCGAGCGCACAATCAAAGAGAAGAATTAGAACTTCATGGTTTCAAATGTTCAGTGACGATTCAGGATAATCCTTTTCTCCCGAGGTACGCGGATAAATTCAAAATCTTCATTTTTCATCGGATTTTATATACCCCGGGGATTGCCAAGCTGATAGAGGAAATCAAAAAAAATAAAGGCGAAATTATTTTTGAAACAGATGATCTGGTTTTTAATCCGAAATATTTCAGGTATATGTTTCATCTTGAAAAGATGAATGCTCTGGAGCGAAGGCAATACGAAAAAGGAGTCGGGGCGGAAGTATTAAAAGATCCGTACGTGAAAGTTTGCACAACTACCACGACATATCTTGCAAAAATTTTAGAAAGTTATGGGAAAAGAGTTTTTGTGTCAAAAAACAAACTGTCTCTAAAAGATCTTGAAGTAGCTGATAAAATTCTAAAAGAAAAAATGCGGAAGGTTGGGCCTTTGACAGAAGATAATGGCTTGAGAATAGGATATTTTGCCGGGACAAAAGGGCACGACAAAAATTTCGCGACGATCGAGGACGCGCTGATTCTAATTCTCGAGAAATATCCGAACGTGAAATTGGTTCTCGCCGGTCCGCTCGACATCAGCGAGAAATTCGATAAATTTCAAAATCAAATCGAGAAGCTGCCATTTGTTTCTCGAGAAGAACATTTTAAGAACATATCGAGTGTTGATATAAACATAATTCCGCTTGAAAAAGACAATCCGTTCTGCGAATCAAAATCAGAGCTCAAGTTTTTCGAAGCTGGAATTTTGGGCGTTCCGACAGTAGCTGTGAGGAATCAGACATTCAGTAAGGCAATTTTTGATGGCGAGGATGGTTTTCTTGCCAGAGATATCAAAGAATGGCTTGAAAAGCTGGAAAAACTTATTTTGGATAAAAACTTGCGCGAGCGCATGGGCAAGGAAGCTCGAAAAAAAGCTTTGCGGGACTACACAACGAAAAACAGCCACAACAGCGAATATTATAATTACCTGCGGTCGAGGTTGCAAGATGCGAAAGCGAAAAATAGCATTTCTTGAGTAGGCTAACCTGCTCCGACAAAAGTCGGGCAGAACGCGATACTCTCGAAATTCTATTTTTCGCTTTCGTAAATTTATTATGATTAATATAGCCGTAATTATCGTCAATTGGAATGGGAAGAAATATCTCAAGGATTGTTTTGGCTCGCTTCAAGATCATACTTACAAAAATTTCAAAATAATTTTCGTGGACAACGGATCAAAAGACGATTCGGTTGATTTCGTCGGGAAAAATTATCCGGAAACGGAAATTATAAAACTCCAAAAAAACACCGGTTTCTGCTTTGGATATAATATAGGTATCAAAAAAGCGCTTGAGGACAAAAACGTAAAGTACGTTGTTATTTTAAATAATGATACAAAGTTGGACGAAAAATACGTTGAAAAATTGGTAAATTGTGCTGAAAGGCATCCGGATGCCGGCTCAATCCAGCCGAAAATTCTGAATTTTTTCGAGAAAAATAAAATCGATTGCGCGGGAATTTATATAACGCGCGATGGAACGGCTCATAACAGAGGATATGGCGAAAGCGGGAAAAAATACGGCGAAGAAAAAGAAATTTTCGGCGCGAACGGGACAGCCTCGCTTTTTACGGGGGAAGCGCTGGAAAAGACGCAATTTAGAAAAGGGGAATATTTTGATAACGGCCACTTTGCTTTTTATGAAGACGTGGATTTGGCTTGGCGAATCAAGCTGGCTGGTCTAAAATCATATTATTGCCCGCGCTCGATCGTCTATCACGTTCACAGCGGAACGGCTGGAAAAACATCGCTTATGAAAGCTTACTATCTTCACCGGAATTATTTTTTCACGATTATCAAAAATTATCCCTGCGGATTGATGGTAAAGACTTTGTTTTGGAGACTTTTGAGTTATGTCCGGCTAGTTTTCAATGTTTTCAGAAAAAAGAAACGGGAGACGGAATTTGTAAGCGGGCAGAGCAAAGCGAGAGTGGCGATTGTAATATTGAGAGCGTGGGGAAGCGTGATTTGGAATATTCCGGGTCTTCTGAAGAAAAGACATATTATTCAAAAGAGAAAGGGGGAGTTCCACTGATGCCAAAAACAAAAAATAAAGTTATTTTAATAATCTTCATTTTGCTGGCGAATTTTGCGCTTTTTTCTTTTGCCAGAGCCGAAACGCTCAAAATCGGCTTTGTGACGGATTGGGAATACGGGAAATACAAGAAATTCACCCATAAGCTGCCCCATAAAGCCAAAAAATATTTAAAACAAGCAGTTGCACATTACAATAACCAATTTAAGCCGGACTTGGTCATTGGGGGCGGTGATTACATTCTTGGTAGCGGGGTCAGCAAGAAAAAAGCCAAGAAACAAATGATTGAAATTAACAGGGTCTTCAGGCGTCTTGATGCTCCAAGAAGATACTGCATCGGCAATCATGATTTATCCCATTTGTCCAAAAAAGAAGTTCAGGAAAATCTAGGAATCAATTATAATCATTCAGTAACGGACACGAAAGGTGCAAGGATAATTACTCTGGATACGAATGATCTGGCTTCCGGCGAAGACGAATACAAGACCAACGGGAGAGTTTCCGATAAAGAGCTTGCCTGGCTTGATGAACAACTGAATACTGAACTTCCGGTAATTGTTTTTTCCCATCATAGTCCTGTCTCGACTCCGGAAGGAAGCAGTTGGAGAATTAATATACTTAGCGCGGACGCGGTGAGGAACGTTTTGGAGAAATACGGGAATGTCGTTGCGGTCTTCAGCGGACATCATGCCGTCAATTACAGCGAGAAAAAAAATGGCATAAATTATTTTGTTATCAATAACCTGACTGACAGCAAAGCAAGAGGCAGTTTTGCCGACATAAGCGTGGAAACAGACGGAGAAAGCGGCGAGGTTGGAATCTCCGTCATTCAATACGGAAAAAAGCCGGCAAATTACAGCGTGAGTAAACAAATATCACAATGATAAGAAAAAATAAAATAATTTTTTTTCTCTTCGCGGCGGTTTTTTTGCCTCTTTTTGTGTATTCGGCTTCGAATTACAACTGGACGGATTTGAACGGCCGAAAGACAAAAAACGGGCTGGCGAGTCTGGAGAAAGCCAATGAAACTAACATTGCTGTTTCTGATTCGGGGAAAATATATCTCGCTTTCCAAAACAAACGGGACAGAGTTTTTGTCAGAGAATTTGATGGCTCAAGCTGGACTGATTTATCCGGCGACTCAAAAAAGGGCTATATTGCCCGCAATGGCTGGAACCCGGTTCTGGAAACGAAAGGCGATGACATTTATGCGGCGTATACGGATTTAGACGCGGGAAGAAGAGCGAGAGTGCGAAAATGGAGCGGATCGAGCTGGTCGGATTTGGAGGATTCCGGCCACGCGCTCGGTTATATAAGCAGTCAGCAGGGATTTGAACCTGATTTGTGTTTTGACCGGTCGCAGGAAAATTTGTACGCCGCTTTTCGCGATGAGGCAAGCAGTGAGCGAATCCGGGTAATGAAGTGGAATGACGTCTCTGGCTGGAGCAACGTTGAAGACGGGAATAATCCGGATGGCCTGATTAGCGATTCAACAGCTTCCGAAGTAACATTGGCTCCGTCGCGGATTGACAATCAAATTTACGCTGCCTTTGAAGACATCAATTCCGGCGGGAGAATTCGGGCAAAAAAATGGGATGGCAGTTCCTGGGAAAATCTTTCTGACGGGTATCATCCGGACGGACTAATAAGCGAAGAGCGGGGGTTCAGCCCAAATCTTGCGGCTGACGTGAACAGGAATCTGTTTCTCACTTATGCGGGAAAAAACGAAAAAAATATTCATGTTCTCAAATGGAACGGCAGCTCTTGGGAAAGTGTCGGCGGGGGAATCGCGGAAACGGGAGGAACCGTTGAGCCGGCGATAGCCGCAAATCAAGCAGGAAAAGTTTTTGTCGCTTACTCGAAGAAAATCGGGCGGGGAAAATGGAAAGTGAAAGCCAAATCCTGGAGCGGCCAGGGTTGGGAAAAAACGAAGAGCAGGGGAAGCAAATATCTTTCGAGTGGAAAAGGAAAAGGAGATCCCTCACTCGCCGTTTCGGAAAACAAATTGTACATTTCATTCAGCGACAGCCGGCATAGCGGCAAAGCGCGGGTAAAAAGCCTTGATCCGGGAAATTAAATGAAAGATTTCCTCAAAAAAAATTACAAAGAAATAATTTTTTTCTTTGTTCTGGGCCTGGCCGTTTTTTTGCGCGTCTGGCATTTTTCCGACTGGCTGTTTTTCAAAATGGACCAGGCCCGGGACGCAATGCTTATCCGCGACGCTTTTGAAAAGGGGCCAGGCTGGCTTCCGCTTCTCGGACCAAAGGCAGGCGGAACGGAGCTGAATGTCGGGCCGGTATTTTATTATTTCCAATATCTGGCGGCGGCTATTTTCCAGAGCACGCATCCGGCGGTGATGGCCTTTCCGGATTTGCTTTTCGGAATTCTTTCCATTCCGCTTTTTTACATATTCGCCAAAAAATATTTTTCCCGCGACTGGTCGCTGGTGCTCGCGGGACTTTATTCCGTTTGCTTTTTGGGAGTTCAGTACTCCCGCTTTGCCTGGAATCCGAATTCACTCTCTTTTTTCAATCTTCTTTATTTTTATTCGCTTCTCAACGTATTCGATTCACCCCGCACCACAGAAAGTCGCCAAGGTCTATTAAATAAAAATACTGCCGCTTCATCGGAGGAATCTGTGGTGCGGGGCAAGAAAATAAAATACCGCTTGCGCTGGGTGATTCTGGCAGGCGCTTCTTTCGCGGTCTCGACTCAGCTTCATTTTCTTTCCTTTCTGACTCTGCCGGTGATAACGGCAATTTTTCTCTGGAAAAACAGAAAAGACGCCGGCAAATTCTTGGACTGGAAAAAAGCGGTGATATTTGTTTTTGTTGTCCTTTTATTCTATCTCCCTGTATTTTTGAATGAAGTTATCTCCAAGGGAGAAAATACCCGCGAGTTCATATCGGCTCTTAAGGAAAAACCGTCAGCGCACAGTTTTTGGCAAAATGTAAAGCGGGATATCCGCTACTTCGGGCAAAATTGGTTTTTGATTTTGACGAGCTGGATAAGCAGGAAGACTGGCATTAAAGGGGCGATAGTTTCCTGGCTGGGCGCGATTTTGCCGGCGCTGTTTTTCGGTTTCAAGTTTTATCGCCGCGAGGAAAATTCGGGCAGGAAAAATTTTATTCTTGTTTCGCTTCTTTGGTTTCCGGTATATTTTTTGGCTTATATCCCGATTGCTTATCAAATCCGGCCGCGATTTTTTTTGCCGCTTCTCGCGCTGCCGTTTATTTTTGTCGGCTATCTTGCCGTATTTTTCTGGGAGAAACGACGTATTTTTTGGAAAATCTGCGTTGTTTTGGCGCTCTCGATAATGTTTTTTGGGAATCTCACTGGAACCTATTTCTGGTTTAAAGAAATAAGGTCCTCCCAGAAGCGGGTGGTTTATCCTAAGCGAACAATTATTCTCAAAGCGCAGGATGGCATCGTGCTTTGGCATCTCGAGAAAGCATCCGAATATATTAAACGCGATTGTGATAAGCCGCTTATTTTTATAAGCGCCAGCTCGGAATACAAGTCGCCCGCGAAATACGTGCTGGCACTTGCAAATCTGAATGCGGTTTCCATTAAAAATTATGACGGCGGGCAGGACGGATGTTTTTATGCCTTTGGTCTGACCCGCAGCAAAAATTTCAGCCTGAAAAACAAAGAAAAATTTGATATTTTATCGCAAAATAAGTTTGGAGCGCTCACTGTGTATAAAATAAATCCAAAAGAAGACGCGGGTGCTTTTTTTGCAGGAGAAAAAGAAGAGAAGTCGAAAAGAATATTTTGGAAAGATATCTTCGGGATCTCATTGGAAAAATAATTTGAATTAGAGTAAAATAGAATTGAGGAAATTTAAAAATATCTATGAAAAGCGGCCGGATTTCGGTGGTTGTTCCTTGTTTTAATGAGGAAAAAACCATTTACTTCAATCTTAAAAACATTTTCGATTACTTAAATAATCGTTTTCATGATTTTGAGCTGATTGCGGTCAACGACGGGAGCGCTGACAAAACCCTTGAAGAGTTGAGGAGATTCCAGAAAGAGTTTCCAATAAGGATAATTGACAATCAGCCCAATGAGGGAAAAGGAAAAGCGGTCCAGCGGGGCATTTTGAAGAGTCGTTTTGAGACGGTAATGTTTCTGGATGCCGATCTAGGAATTCCCATAGAAGAACTCGATGGATTTTTGGAGGAGGTGAAGAATGGTTTTGATCTTGTAATCGCTTCGCGTTTTGTGCCGGGGCTGAAAATCTTGAGGCCCGTGGTCTGGCATCGGCGGATCATGGAAAAAATATTCCGGCTGTTGCGGATAATAATCATAAACATATGGAACATAAAGGATACCCAGTGCGGCTTCAAAGTTTTTCGCCGGGAAGCGGCGATGAAAATTTTTTCGCGCCTCACCGTGAAAAGATTTGCTTTTGACGCAGAGGTGATTTTCTTGGCCAATAAATTCGGTTATAAAATGAAGGAACTTCCCATTTCTCTCCAAAATCCACCGGAAAGCCATATCCGGCTGGTCCGTGATCCGCTCAACATGACCTGGGATTTGTTGAGGATAAGAGTGAATGATTGGAGAGGGAAATATAAATAATATAAAAAAGCAAAAAGAAAATAGTAAAAATTCAAAAATATTTTCTATTTTCTATTTAATATTTTATTTGGACCATGGAAAAATCTGAAAAGAAAAAACACGAATCTTTACAAATAATTATTTTTTATGCCGTCTTAACGCTTATTCTCACCTGGCCTGCTTTTTGGCATTTTTTTTCTTCCGTTCCCAGTTTCGGGTCGGATACAATGCAGGTAATTGGAACGGTGGGGGAAAGAGTCAATGTCCTCGAGGATCTTGGCATTTTCAAGGGAACAATTGAACTCGCGGGGCGGTCGGAATTTAACATCATCACGCTCTATGCTTATTTCGAGCTGATTTTTGGAAAAATAATCGGCTATAATCTGCTTTTTTTCGCGTCGTTTATCCTTTCCGGGTTCGGTGCCTATCTTCTGGCTTATTACTTTACAAAAAGTAAATCAGCGTCGCTCCTTGCCGGAATTATTTTCGCTTTTTCGCCGTTTCATCTTCACAATTCGTTGAGTACCAACGTGGGCACAATGCATCAGGAGTGGCTGCCGTTTTTCGCGCTTTATCTTTTCAAATTTTTTGATGACTTGAAGTTCAAAAATTTCGCGCTGGCGGGATTGTTTTTGCTTTTGATCGGTTTTTCCGAACATCAGCTTCTGGCGTTTACCGTAATATTCGTTTTATTCTTTCTCGTCTATAAACTTATTTTCCAGCCGAAGATTTTTTTGAAAGGCAAGTTTTGGCTCTATGCGGTTATCAGCCTTCTTGTCTTATCAGTCCTTTTCTTTTTTATGTTCCGTTCGTTGTTTAATATAGCCTCTTCTGGAGACAATTATCTCGATCCGGGATTTAAGGCGGCAGTGAAATACTCCAATGACACTTTGAGCATTTTCATCCCTCCTTCTTTTCATTCTTTTTGGCCGAACGCTTTTTCGGGGGTCCGGCAAACTTTCGAAAGGAGAACGGACAGCACATTTTCAGTTTACGTCGGATTTTTTGTGCTGTTGCTTTCAACTTTCGCTTTCTTCAAAAACCGGATTTCCCAGAAGTGGTTTTGGCTGGCAGTGGCCCTTGGCTTCTATATTTTGTCTCTCGGACCATACCTTCATTTCAAGGGGCAAATCGAACCGCCGATAAAAATGCCGTATCTCCTGGCCTATAATTATCTTCCGTTTTTTAATAATATCCGAACTGTCGGACGGCTTTTTGTATATTCTATGCTGGCCTTTTCCGTTCTCGCGGCGTGGGGAAGCACGTATGTGATATCAAAAATAAGAAATAAAAAGGAAGGAATAAAAGAAGAATCGCCAACTGGTGATATTGCAAAAAGCAAACGCATCGATCTTTTTGGGCTTGGTCGCAGACAAAAAATTGTATTTTTTATAATTAGCATAATCATCATCCTTGAATTTCTCGCAATTCCTCTCAAGACTAATCTGCTTCTCCATTCTTCTTTTTATGAAAAATTAGGTCAAGACAAGGAAAATTACAGCGTGCTTGAAGTCCCCGGGAGCACGGATTATGATTTTGCTTCGCGTGATTTGGTATGGAAGAGCATTCATCGCAAAAATACAATAAATGGCTACGATTTTGCCCGGGTAATAAAGGATCATTATACTTTTCAGCGAGGGACTCCAATTATCCGGACTATTCTTTATGATTTGCCGGACGGGAGCAATGGCAATGACCGCGACATAATGAAGGATTCATATTATAAGATATCAAGCGAAATTCTAAATTATTATAATATCCGGTATATCATATTAGACAAAGAGGGACTCAAGGGAAATCCAGCGAAAGGTGATTTAAACATGCTGTATTCGGCCAGGGCTTATATCCAAAATGTCATAAAATGTGCGGATGAATATAAGGATGAGTACCTTTATGCCTGCAAGATTGACCAGAGTGATATACCGGAACATATGTTTTTGGCGATGGATTATTCAAATAAACACTGGGTCGGCAAGAGCAAGTCAAAAAACGGCCTTCAGCGCTGGGCGGAAAACGGGGCGGGTGTGAAAATCGTGAATATGGCGCAAATTCCGCAGGATGGGAAATTCAATTTTAAAATTAAACTCTATAAGCCTCTCGGACTTAAGGTTCTTGTTAACGGGCAGGAAGTTTACAAAAAATATATTACCCAGCTTGATACGAAAATTTCAATTGAAGCGAAAGTAAAAGATATCCGGCCGGGAGAAAACGAAGTGATTTTCGACATTCGCGCCGCCGATGGATCCGAAATCCGTTCCGAAGAAAAATCAGACGTGGCGACGATTTATGACGTGGAAGTGGAGTAGAAGATTCGGGTTGAAAATTGGTTGGTAAAATGCTATAATTTTCTTATGCAAAAGCGCTTGTTTGTGGCAATTGGTTTGCCGGAAGACGTCAAAAAGCGCCTGTTTCGTTTTGTCGAAAAAGAATATGGGGATTTACCCGCTTGCCCCGCACCACAGCTTCGTTTGCATGGCTCAAATCGATTATCCAGGCGAATAAAAGATCAAAACCGGCTGTGGTGCGGGGTGAAATGGGTTCGATGGGAAAATTTTCACCTGACGCTCATTTTTCTGGGTTACGTTTCAGATGAAAATATTTTGGGTGTCTGTGAGGTTATTCAGAGCGCCGTTCAGGATTTTCAGTCTTTCGAACTGGAATTTGTAAAAATAGAGCCGGGGCCGACTGACGAAATAAAGAAAATGATTTGGGCAACGGGCGAGAAAAGCGACGAATTGTCTGATCTAAAATATCGGCTGGATAAAGCGCTTGGATTTCACGTAGGGGAAAAGAGAGAGTTTAGACCTCATATTACTCTGGGAAGAATCAGAAAGGAAAAATGGAGAAAAATTTTACCCCGCACCACAGAATGCTATGATCACTTATCTGCCGGACGGCAAGATAAATCTGTGGTGCGGGGTAAACCGGAGCCGGAAGTGGAAAGAGATTTCAAATTTTCCGTTTCGGTGAACTCGATCGAGTTATACGAAAGCAAATTTGAGAAGGGCAAGAGAGTTTATTATATTCTGGAGTCATTTCTGTTAGAATAAAATGCGAATGAATGCGAATGTTAAATTATTAAGTATAAGAGTGGATAATCTCTTAAGAGAGGAAGTTAATGACTGGTTAAAAGGTATTTTGGAAAACCCGCCGCAACAAAAATTTATTGCCACGCTTAATCCCGAAATTATTCTAAAGGGTTATCACGACAAAAATTATCAAGATATTCTTAATAGTTCAGATTTGAACTTGTGTGACGGATTTGGTATTAAGTTCGCAGCTACGCTGAAAGGTAGAAGAATAAAGTCGAGATATACCGGAGTGGATTTGACGGATTATTTGCTGAAATTGGCAAAGAAAAATAGAAAAAAAGTATTGGTTATTGTCTGCAGAGACAGCTTGAGCAGTCCCGAAGAGATAAAACGGGGAATAGAGCGGAAGTACGAAGTAGATGTGGAAGCGAGATATTTAGAGAGAAATTTTTTTGAAGGTGAGGCGGTGAAAAACTCGGAAATCATTTTTGTGAATTTTGGCGCGCCGGAGCAGGAAAAATTTATTTTTGAAAACCGATCGAAATTTACGAACGCCAAGATTCTGGTCGGGGTAGGGGGAGCGTTTGATTTTCTCATCGGGAAAATGAAACGGGCGCCGAAATGGATGCGAAAGGCAGGGCTGGAATGGCTATTCCGGCTCGTTCAGGAGCCAAAGAGGCTCCGAAGAATTTGGAACGCGGTTATTGTTTTTCCAATTTTAACTGTTGTTAAATCAAAATGAGATGTCGAGTTTGCGAATAATCACATTAATTTTTTCAGTCATCCTGGCTCTAGTTCTGGGTTTTGTTTTGTTTCAAAATTACATTTTCTGGTCGGCGGCTCTTGTTTATCTTTTGCATATAATCCTCGCGGTTTATTTTTTTGCGGTTCTGGTATCCAATCAGCAGTATGCAGAAGATTTTACAGCAAAAGTGGAACGGATTACGAGCGCGATATTTTTTTCCTATTTGTTTTTCATCCAGATACTCTATGCCCCGATGGCGCGTTATTTTTTTGGCTATCTCATTGAACAGAATTTTTTTCTTTCCGATGTCCTGGCGCTTCTTCTCTTTATCTTTTTTATATTTCTTTTTTTCACGTCAGCCCTGGTTTTTAATAGTTTTTCCCGGCACGGATTTCTCTCGCGCTGGTCAGTTTTGAATAACCCAACGGCCTATTTTGTTTTGCGCAATTTGTTTTTGGCGGCGTTGCTCCTCGCGACCTTTTTATATTGGCAGATGCCGTTTATAATAATCACGGTATAACTTATGAACAAAAAAGTCCGGGTGCGTTTTGCGCCCAGCCCAACCGGATATTTGCATATTGGAGGACTGCGAACGGCTCTTTATAATTTTCTTTATGCGAAAAAACATAAAGGAGATTATTTTTTGCGGATCGAAGATACGGATCAAAAGCGGGTTGTTCCCGGCGCGATAAAAAAACTGATAGATTCACTTGACTGGGCGGGTCTCAAGCATAACGAGGGAGTTTTTGTCAATGAAAAAGGAGATATTTATGAAAAAGGGGAATATAAGCCGTATATTCAATCAAAAAGACTTGAAATTTATAAAAAATATGCCCATGAGCTAGTGGAAAAAAAGAAAGCCTATTATTGCTTCTGCACTCCGGAAAGACTCGACAGTTTGCGGGCCGTTCAGGAAAAAGCTCGCCTCGCCCCGGCTTACGACAAACTTTGTCTCAAAGAAATTTCGCGGGAGGAAGCCGAGAAGAAAATCGCGAACGGCGAAAAATGTGTCATTCGTTTTGATGTTCCGGAGACAGGGGAGACGGAATTTGAAGATGTCGTGCGCGGTAAAGTCAAGTTTACCAACAAGAATTTAGACGACTTTGTAATATTGAAATCAGATGGCTATCCCACTTATCACTTGGCCCACGTCGTGGACGATCATTTAATGAAAACAACCCTTGTATTGCGAGGGGAGGAATGGCTTTCCAGCACGCCAAAACACCTGCTTCTTTATCAGGCGTTTGACTGGAATCCGCCGCAGTACGGACATCTCTGCGTGATACTCAATAAAAACACGAAAAAGAAACTTTCCAAGCGCGACGGAGACGTCAGTGTCGGGGATTTCATGAAAAAGGGATATCTGCCGGAAGCAGTGGTGAATTTCATCGCCCTTCTGGGCTGGAATCCGAAAACGGAACAGGAATTTTTTACTTTGGAAGAATTGATCGAGGAATTTGACATATCAAAACTCAATAAATCCGGAGCAATCTTCGACAGAGATAAATTGGATTGGATGAATAGTATTTATCTCCGAAAAAAGGAAGACTGGGAGCTTATTGAACCAAGTCGGCCATATCTTGAAGAAGATGAGGAGAAATTGTCAGACGAGTATATTGAAAAAATTGTCGCCGTCGAAAAAGAAAGAATAAAGAAATTGTCAGACATTGCCGAAAATAAAGAAGTTTACCTTAAAAAACCAACATACGAAAAGGATCTTTTAAAATGGAAAGATATGGATAACAATAATTTAGCGATATCCCTCAAAAAAGCTTTGGATATTATTTCTTCTGTCGAGGAGAGTAAATGGACATTAGAAAATTTAAAAAATAAACTCCTAGCCGCGGCTGATCCGGAGAATAGGGGAGAGCTGCTCTGGCCGCTTCGGGTGGCTCTCACCGGGAAAGAAAAAAGTCCGTCGCCGTGGGAGGTAGCGTGGGCGGTAGGGAAGAGGGAAACCCTTTTTAGAATACAAAAAGCAATTGAAAAGATAAAATAATTGTTCTGAAAATGTTCGAGTTAATATCAAATATCAAATATCAAATATCAAATATATGGAATCGCTTTGCGATAACTTTTTTGATTTTTTCTTTTTTATTTAGCTGCGTTATTGCTCAAAGTACGACCGATAACAGCAATCAGCAGCAAATTCAGAATAAACAGGAGCAAATTGAGGACCTTCAGAAAAAAGCGGAAAGCTATCGCCAGATGATTGAAATGAAGCAAAGCAAAACCCAAACGCTTCAAAATCAAATTGAACTTATGGAGGGGCAAATTGCCAGCCTGGAAAATGATATCGCCAAGCTTCAAGTGCAGATTGACGCGACAACAAATGATATAGATAGTTTGGTCAAGCAAATCGGAGAAAAAGAAAAGGAAATTGATTACAAAAAAGAACTGCTGGGAAGCGTGCTTCAGGCATATTACGAAAATAATCGGGATTCTTTGATGGAATTAATGCTTCGCGACGTTAGCCTTTCCAGCTATTTGAGCCAGCCGGATTATGTAGCTCAAACGGGAGCTAAAGTTGACGAGGTTTTGACGTCAGTGATAAGCGCCCGGGATGAATTGGCTGATAGCAAAAGAAAACTCGAGGACAAAAACAATGAGCTCAAGGAAAAACAGGGTCAGATTGGTGAGAAAAAGCACTACCTTGACAACGAGCAAGGATCCAAAGAAACTCTTTTGACCGAGACGCGAGGGGAAGAGCAGAAGTATCAGGAGATGCTGGCCCGGGTGGAAGAGCAGAAACAGGAACTTCTTGGGGATATTTCCGAATTGAGTCAGGAAAAAAGCGCGGATCTCGCGGCAGTGGAAGCAACACTTAAAAAACCCAAATCGGGGCTGGCTTCAACAAGCTGGTATTTTTCCCAGCGTGATCCGCGCTGGGGCGATCAGCATATTGGCTTTTCAAACACGCTTATGAAAAGCTATGGTTGCGCGGTGACGGCGGTCTCGATGGTTTTTCGCTATCACGGGGTTGATATCAATCCCGGCGTTCTTGCCCAGCAGCCGGTTTTTTATCATGATCTTATCGTTTGGCCGAAATCGTGGAAAGGAGTGGAGCTTGCGTCTTCCACGGGACATGGAAATATTGACTGGGATACAGTTGACAAGGAGTTGAAAAATAAAAATCCGGTTATTGTTTTTGTGAAAGCTGTGAAGAGGGGAGCGGGCCATTACGTGATCATTCACTCAAAAGATAAAAACGGGGAATACGTCGTCCACGATCCTTATTGGGGAGCTAATATTTTCTTGAGCTCGACGAAAGCCTACGTGGGCGCTTTATACGGAAGCGGTGTAGTGGTTGACCAGATGATTGTTTACCATTAATAAACGGCAAACGGTAGTTTAATAATTAGCTTGGACAATAAGAAATGTCGTCCAAGCTACATTGTACGACACTATATCCATATCCTAGCCTCTTCTTTCCCTCTGAATTTTTGAAAAACAAGATAAGAATAAAAATTATTTTTCTGCAACCAAAAACCTCCGCCCTACTCTTTTTCAGCGGAGGTTTTATTTATAAATAAATATGAAGAAAAAAATTATTTCCCCCTTTTTCTATTCCCGGTTGATTTCCGAGTTTTCGTCTTCCCTAGTGATTTAGGCCTATAATCCTCAATTGCCCGTTTCAGGGCTTCTTCGGCGAGGTTTGAGCAGTGCATTTTGGCCGGCGGAAGGCCCTCAAGGCCGCTAGCGACGTCCTGGCGCGTGATTTTGGCTGCGTCGTTCAAATTTTTGCCTTTGGCCATTTCAGTGACCATAGATGAGGTTGCGATCGCCGCGGCGCAGCCCAAAGTTTCAAATTTGATGTCGGAAATAATTTCCTCGCCCCGTAGCGAACTTGTTCTGCTTTGGGGTTTGCCTTTGATTTTTTTTACTTTGATATAAACCGTCATAATATCACCGCAAACCGGATTGCCAACCATACCAACCCCGTCCGGATTTTTGAGCCGGCCTTGGTTTTTGGGGTGCATGAAATGCTGGAGGACGAGTTTTGAATAGTTCATAATGTTTAGTTTGGCCGTTTGGTAATTTGAGGGGATCCCTCGGCTCACTACGCTCGCTCGGGATGATTCCGCTGAAGCGGAATCATTTTCCTGCTATCTTTCTTAATCGATTAACAACTTCTTTTAGCGCATTGATAAAATAATCAACTTCCTGCTTTGTTGTGTACTTCCCAAGTGTTACGCGAAGGCTCCCGTGACTTTCTTCTTCGGAAAGACCGATTGCCAAAAGAACATGTGATGGACGAAGGTCGCCGGCCGAGCAGGCACTTCCGGTAGAAACGGCAATACCCTTCATATCCAGTCCCAGCAATAGTCCCTCGCCTTCTGCATCCTTAAAAATAAAGTTGGCATTGTTGGGAATTCGTTTTATTTTTGATCCGTTGAGTTTCACCCCCTTGATTTCCTTCATAATCCGTGAAATCAGATGATCGCGCAGTTTCTCGACAATTTTATAATTTTTCTTTCTTTCTTTGTCGGCAAGTTCGAGCGCCATTCCTAAACCGACGATTCCGGGGACGTTGTGGGTACCGGAACGCAGGCCAAATTCATGTCCCCCGCCGTCTTGGATTCGCCGGATCGGCGTATTTTTGCGAATATAGAGACATCCGACGCCTTTCGGGCCGTAAATCTTGTGAGCGGATGCAGTGAGGAGGTCTGTACCGAGATTGTCAACTTTGCAATCAAGATAGTTGATTGCCTGCACTGCATCGGTGTGGAAAATAATTTTTGTTCCACGGTTTTCGTTGATTTTGGTGATTAATTTTCCAATCTCTTTGATCGGCTGAATAGTTCCGATTTCATTGTTGACGTACATTATGGAAACCAGGATAGTATTCTTTTTTATGGCTCTTTGTGCCTCTTTTATATTAACGACTCCTTCTTTCTCTACGGGCAAGTAAGTAATTTCCGCCATCCCCTGCTCCTCAAGTTTCTTGCAGGCGCTCAAGACGCAGGAATGTTCAAATTGGGTAGTAATAATATGCGGCTTTAGCTTATTTTTTTTATTTTTTTTGAGTTGCGACGCATAGCCGATAGTCACTCCTTTGATAACAAGGTTGTTGCTTTCCGTTGCTCCGGAAGTGAAAATTATTTCACTGGGCTCGCATCCAAAAAAATCAGCCGCATATTTTCGCGCTTTTTCCACTGCCTCGCTCGCCTCTTGTCCGAATGAGTGAAGCGACATCGGGTTGCCGAATTTTTCCTGAAAATAAGGTTTCATCGTGGCAAAAACCCGCGGGTCAAGCGGGGTGGTTGAAGCATAATCCAGATAAATCCTTTTCTTTTTCATATGCATTTATTATATTACTCTATTCATAAACAATTTATTGCAGAAATTTTTGCAGGGCTAGACATCTGCAAGACAACACCAACCCATCTCGTGTTCCGAGTGAGTTAAAGTTCAAGTTTTTTTTCCAGCTACTCCGCTGTTACAAGGCTGACTGCCGCTCCTTCTTTGGTCGGGCTATCAACCTTAATCGCCACTTCATCACCTGCCTTGCCGCTCTCGACCGACTCGTGGTTGACCTGCATTGAGGCGATTTTCATCTCGAATTCGTCTTCGCCTTTTGCGATTTTTATCGCGTCTCCCGTCTTGAGATTTCCGGAAAGCCTCACTACCGCCACCATCGCCTTGTTGTAGTAGTGGATTACTTTTCCGACTTCCTGCTCCGTCATAGCGGTTGGATTAATGATTAAATTTCAGTTGTTTTCATTCTATCACCTTTCTTTTTTTATTTCAACCCGCCCCGACACCGAATTCCTTATCCGGTGTCGGGGTAAACTTGCGGGAAAAAAGAAAGGCGGGTAAAATTCGTACTAGTATGAATACTTCTTATTCCGCTCTGGATACCTTTCGCACCTGTCCGCGAAAGTACAAATATCAGGAAATCGACCGGATAAAAGTTCCCAAATCCAAGGAGCAGTTTTTCGGGACGCTTCTTCACAGTACGTTGAAGCTGGTGCATACTCCCGGAATTCTTTCCCCCACTCTCGAACAGGCGCTTGATTTTTATTCCAAAAATTGGAACGCGGAGGTTTTTTCCGATGAGACCGAGGAACGGGCGGCCTTCGCGCAAGGCGTTTCGATGCTTCAGGATTATTACAAAAAAAATGATCCGGCGAGAATAAATATCATTGATTTGGAATCCCGCTTTCAGGTTGAAATTGAAAGGGGTGGCGAAAAACATATTGTCGCGGGAATTATCGACCGAATCGACAAAACTGAAGACGGATACGAAATAATCGATTATAAAACCACCCGCAAACTGCCTAGTCAGGAAAAAGTGGACAATGACCTTCAGCTTTCCATATACCTCGACGAGTTTTTGGAACGCTATCCGAAGGAGATTGACAATCTTGATAAAATAAAAGTGAGCCTTTATTACCTAAAGCACGGAGTAAAATTATCCTCCCGAAGAACATTGGAGCAAGTGAAAAAAAGCGAAGAGCTAATGCTTGACCTCATTAATCAGATAAACCAGTCAAAATTCGAACCGCAAATTTCCGGGCTTTGCGACTGGTGCGGATATCAGAATCTCTGCCCGATGTGGAAGCACAAATTCAAGAAGCAGGAAATCAAAGACGACGAAATCAAAAAATATATTAATGAATATATCAATCTCAAGGGCGAGATTGGTTCAAAATCAGACCGGACTATGAAGATACAGGAGATTATCAGTAAATATATGGATGATAATGCGATTGAGCAGGTTTTTTCGGATCAGGGAAGAATTTTGCGGGCTCTCCGGAAGACGTATAAGTACGATAAAGAAAAACTGCGCTCAATTCTTGAGCCGCTTGACAAATGGGAGGAAGTTCTCAAGGTTGATGGCATTGCCCTCAAAAATATTCTCGGAATTTTGCCTTTCGAGACACGAAAAAAAGTTGAAAAAGCAAAAGAAGTGGATAAAGAATCAAAAAGTTTTGTTGTTAAAAAATCGTAAGTCATGTACAGATGGTCCAAAGATAAGATTAAGAATTTCCTGAAAAGATTTTTTCTTATTGATGACACGCCCCACAAAATCGCGGCCGGCGCCGCGCTGGGAGTATTTTTCGGCATTGCGCCGGGTGAAGGCGTGGCAACGACTCTGATCGTTTCAACTCTTCTTCGTTTCAATCGTCTGGCGGCGGCGGCCGGTGTGATAGCAACCAATATGTGGGCTACGTTCGTAGTTTTGCCGGCCGCGGTTTTTGTCGGAGCGTTTTTGACCGGAAACAATTATGAAAGTCTGATGAGTAGCTTCAATTCAAACCGCCATCTGGGCTGGAAATTTTTTATCGGAAAAGTTTTTTTCTTTAATTGTACCCTGCCGATTATTCTTGGCTTCTTTATCGTTGCCGGGGCGATTGCGCTTCTCGTTTACACAGGGCTTGTTCTTCTCATTGTCCGCTATCGGAAACATAAAAAAAGCGAGCATTTATTTCAAAAAAGGCTCGAGGGTTAAGTTCTGTGGAATTACTTTATACAACATTTAGCCGGCTGGTATCCCCTGCTCTCGGCTTCTTCTTTTGATGAAAAGCAAATTCTGTTTTCCGGTTTGATTTTGTTGGCCCACTGGCAGGTCGGGAGGTGATATTTGTTTGAGTTTTTACTGGCAACGAAGGCGCATTTTTGATTTTCAGTATTCGGTTGGGTTTCGGTTTTGCTTTGATTGTTTTGCTGGGGATTATTATTGTTTGTACTGGCATTAGTATTTTCCTCAACTTTTGGACAAGGCGCGCAAGCCGGTTGATTGACTACAATTGGCTCTTTTTTATTCTTTTCCCCGTGCAAAAAACCGGCTTCAAATGAAATTTCCGCGATCAAAATAATACCAATTGCAAGAATAATTTTGTCCCCGTATTCAAGCCAAAATTTACTGATTTTTTGAGAAAGAGTCGGTTTTTTGTGGATTTGATTTTGGTTTAGCTCTTCGAAAGTTGACATTTTCCATATTATAATATAAAATCCAATAGTCCTCAAAAATATTTGCTATTTTCTTTTTACTATTTAATTTAATTTTATGGCGCACAGGAAAGCCGGAGGAAGCACTCAACTCGGACGAGATTCGATTTCAAAGCGACTTGGCGTCAAGAAATTTGGCGGTGAGAAAGTTGTGACAGGAAATATAATCATCCGCCAACGAGGAACAAAATTCCGTCCCGGAAAAAATGTGAAACGCGGGAGCGATGATACTCTTTTTGCAATTGCGGATGGAATTGTCAAATTTTCGGCGAGAAAAATCAGGAAATTCACCGGGAAACTTGAACGCGCTCAATTCGTGAGTGTAGAATGAAATTTTTTACAGAATAAAAATAGAAGCAACAACGCTTCTATTTTTTGTTTATTGCTATTTTCACAAACTCCCGAAACAATGGATGTGGCACGAGCGGTGAGGATTTGAATTCCGGGTGGAATTGGGTTCCCAGAAAAAACGGGTGAGTTTTTTTTGGAAGCTCGGCGATTTCCATAAGGCGGCCGTCGGGAGATTTCCCGGAAAATACCAGACTCTTTTTCTCTAGAATTTCAATATATTCCGGATTTACTTCCCAGCGGTGGCGATGGCGTTCGGAGATGGTTTGTTTTTTATAAGCTTGGTGCGCAATCGTTCCTTTTTTCAAAATGGCGGGATAGGCTCCCAGCCGCATTGTCGCTCCGTAATTTTTGTCAGCCAGATTCTTTTTCTGCTCGGGCATAATGTCGATGACCGAATATTTTGTGTTCCGGTTTATTTCAGTTGTGTTTGCCCCTTTCATACCCAAAACATTTCGCGCAAATTCAATAACCATCAACTGCATTCCGTAACATAGCCCAAAGTACGGAATTTTGTTTTTGCGGCAGAATTTGATGGCCTTTATTTTTCCTTCCACTCCCCGCTCCCCGAATCCGCCCGGGACGATAATGCCGGCGTATTTTTTAAGTTCTTTTAGTTTTGACGGATTTTTTTCGTATTCTTCGCTGTTGAGCCAGTTGATAGCCGGCTTTCGCTTGAATGAATAGCAGGCGTGTTTGATGGCCTCAATGACGGAAATATAAGCGTCCGAAAGAACGAAATCTCCCGTCCCAAAATATTTTCCGACAATTCCAATTCGCAATGGTTTTTTTGAAAGTTTGATGTTCTTTACGAGTGCGCGCCATTTTTTCATATCTTTCTTTTTTGCTTTGAGGCCGAGTTTTTCAAGGAGAATTTCACTGATTCTATCTTTTTCGAAATTTACCGGCACTTCATAGACTGATTCAATATCAGGAGCGCTTATCACGTCTTCCTCGCGTAAATTGCAGTGGTCGGCGATTTTTTCCTTTCGCTTTTTGTCTAGCGGAAGTTCACTCCGGGCAATGATAACGTCGGGCTGAATTCCAGCGGCGTTCAGAGACCGGACCGCGTATTGAGTTGGTTTTGTCTTCATTTCTCCGATTTTTGGCGGGACAGGAAGATAGCTTACGAGGACAAAAAGGACATCCCCGCGATTTTCAAGGCGAAGCATTCTGCCGGCTTCAAGGAAAAGCAAACCTTGATACTCTCCAAGCGTACCGCCGATTTCAACAAGCATAATTTCCGCTTTGGCATGTTGACGGGCTTTTTGGATTCGATGAATAATTTCCTTTGGAACGTCGGGAACAACGTCAACACATCGGCCGCCATAGCCCATCGAACGCTCACGGTCGATTATTGTTTTATAGACCATTCCATTGGTCATATAGCTGATGCTTGGAAGCGTCAGATTCATAAATCTTTCATAGTGTCCCATATCCTGGTCGGTTTCCATTCCGTCGTCCAGCACAAAAACTTCGCCGTGCTCGGTCGGGTTCATCGTTCCGGCATCGACGTTCAGATACGGATCAATTTTCATCGCTGTCACGCAATACCCTTTGGATTGCAAAATATTTCCGATTGACGCGGTGGTGGTTCCTTTTCCAACGCCGCTCATAACTCCCCCTACGACAAAAATGTATTTCGGCTTTTTCATATTTTTTTAAGAAAATAGGGGTGATGAGTTCACCCCTATCTAAAATTATTAAAATGCTAAACAAAATTATTTCTCTTCGCTTTCACTGACAAGAATTATTCGAATATTTGCTTCCAGTCCGTGGTCGAGATTGATTTGGGCGTCGTATTCGCCCATTTCCTTTATCGGTTCGGCAAGTTTCACGTTTTCCGGATTGATATTCAATCCCTCATCTTTGAAAGTTTTTGCGATTGTTTTTTCATTAATCGAGCCAAAAAGTTTTCCGTCTTCTTCTTTGACCTTGATGTATAATTCTCTCCCTTCCAGCTGTTCGGCCAGCTTTTGGACTTCTTCGAGTTCTGTTTTCGCCTCCTCGGCCTTTTTTTGTTTTTTGCTTTCAGCTTTTTTTACTGCGTCATCGGTTGCGATCTCCGCCAGCTTCTTGGGAAGCAAAAAATTTCTCGCAAATCCATCAGCGACTTCTTTAACCTCTCCTTCCTTGCCCAGATTTTCAACGTCTTGCAGTAAAATAACTTTCATTTTTTTGTTCCTTTTCCTGTTTCAATTATAGCTTGAAAATATTATGCCGGCAATTATTTAATTTTCTCCTTCAAGATTTCCAGGGCCCTGTCCATTTGAGGATCGCGGTCATTGTTGTAATCATTATCCGTGAGATCAATGTCAACGGTCGGGTCAATCCCTTTTTCCATTATATAGTCCCCGTTCGGAGTGAGCCAGCGGGCAATGGTGATACGCAAGCTCGAGCCACCCGACAATTTTTCAAGCTGCTGGACGGAGCCTTTGCCGAAGGTCTTTTTTCCAACGAGAATCGCGCCGAGGTCGTCTCGCAGGGCGCCCGCGGTGATTTCTGAAGCGCTGGCGCTTCCGCCATTCACCAAAACGATGACTGGCAGTCCGGAAAGGATGCTTCCTCCCCGCGCGTCATAATTTTTTTTGCTTCCGTCGCTTGTTTCCTCGAGGACAATTACTTCTCCCTGGGGAATGAATTTTGAGGAAATGTCAATGGCTGACTCAAGATAGCCGCCGGGATTGTTGCGAAGATCCAAAACGATTCCTTTGCTTTTTTGAGTAATGATCCGGGATGCGACTCTGTTGAATTCCGCGGTTGTGTCGTCGCCGAACTTCGAAATTTTGACTATGGCGATTTCTCCGTCTTTCGTTTCAAGTTTCACGCTCTTTACGCTTATTGTGTCCCTTGTAATTTTGATTTCCTTTGGCTCGTCGTCGCCGTTTCGAAGAACAGTGAGCGTAATCTCGGTTCCCTTCGGGCCGCGAATTTTTGTAACGGCTTGGTCAACCGACATGTCGGTTGTAAGCTCATCTCCTATTTTGAGGATTTTATCTCCGGCTTTGAGTCCGGCTTTTGCGGCCGGAGTTCCTTCAAGGGGCGCAATCACGGTCAAAATTTCGTTTTTCATTCCGATCTCCACGCCGATTCCGTCAAAGGTTCCTTCCATGTCTTGCGAGAAAGCCTCGGTTTCTTCCGGATTCATAAATCCGGAAAAAGGATCGCCGACCGCTTTTATCATCCCGGAAATGGATCCATAAATCATTTTCGTCTGGTCCAGCTTGCTTTTGTCAACATATTTTTCATTTATAAGATTCCAAGCTTCCCAAAAGAGACTGAAGTCCATGCCCTGCGGCTGTTTTTTTTCGTGGCTTTTTACAAGAATGTTTTCGAGAACAGCAGTCTTGTTGGTTCTGGAGGACTTGTATTCAGCATAGAAAACCCCGGCGAAAAAACTGGTACAGACAAGAACAACGACGACAAAGATTTTGAAATGCCGGCGGAATTTGCTGGGTTTGTAATTAGTTTCTACATTCATAAATTTGCCTGCCTGCCGGCAGGCAATTCACGGATTAGCCCGCCTGCTTTGAGATGCTCCTATTGCTACCGGTCTATTATTCTTTGATAAACTTATTAATTTGTTATTCTGTAATTGCTTCGATAATCAAAGCATTTCGGGCAGGCATCATTCTTGATGCGAATTTGGTTTTCCGAGATATTTCCAAAAATATTTCAGAGCACTTTTTACGTGTTCTCTGGTGAGCCTGTTGAAAAGAACGGCTTTTAGGGCGCTTTGGCTTGCCGAACCTTTTCCGTGATAGTGAAACATTTTCGCGTGCGGATAATAAACGACCTTAAATCCTTTTTCCCAAAATCTTCGGCACCAATCGACATCTTCGAAATACATAAATCCGAAATTTTCTTCCATTAACCCGACTTTTTCGAATGCCCTGCGGATTGTCATTATAGCGGACCCCATTATCCAATCAACTTCTTGTGGTTTTTCTAAATCTTTATCTTTATACAAAAATTTGTTGATTTTTCTTTTGGCAAACTGAAATCTTCCCAGAAAAGTGCGGCGGTATATAATTATGGACGGTGTATAGAATTTAAAGCATGAGGGCTGTACTTTCCCGTCAAAATTGAGCAGTTTCGGACCGATAATTCCAATGGAGGGGTTATTTTTCAATTGCTGGAGCAGTATATCCGCGGATTTTTTTTCTATTATTATATCCGCATTCAATATGAGAATATAATCGCCTTTTGTTTTTTTCAGCCCGTTATTTACAAGCTTGGAAAAACCCAAATTATTTTTAAATGGGAAGAACTTAACATCCGGAAAATCCTCTCTCATCATCATTTCCGTATCTTCTTCTGTGGAGCTGTTAAGAACCAGAATTTCATAATTTTTGCAAAGGACATTTTTCCGAAGCGATTCCAGACAAAGCCGAAGAACCGGTGGGTTTTTGTAGCTCGTGACAATAATTGATAATTCTTTTTTCATTTCTCATCTCTCACTGCTAATTTCTCATTTCTCTTGCTGGAAAATATTTTTTACGACTTCGCGGATTTTGTTGTAATTTCCGCCGGCCGGGAGCAGTACGTATGTTTTCCCTTCCGGCGTGTCGGCCTTGGTCGAATACAGTAGCCCCCCCTCCGAAGTGTCGAGAACTTTTTGTTTGATTTGGGGGTTCTGGGTTTTGTTTGCCAGTTCAAAAAAGTTTTTCATTTCGGAAATGTCCATATCGGTGCGGACGTCTTCTCCCAATACGTTCAAAATGTTATTCACTTTTCCGAAATCTGCTAACGTTCCCAGACTCAAGAGCTTGTCCTTAAGAGCAATTAAAACTTGCTGTTGTCTTTTGGCCCGTTCAAAATCGGATGACGCGTAGCGGGCGCGGACGAAAAACAGAGCCCTTTGACCATCAATGTGATTTTTTCCAGCCGGGAGCGAAAAATTGAGCGCATTTTCGCCTTCGAACTGGGTTGGTTCAGAGAAAAGCTGATCAAGATATATGTCAACTCCTCCAACCGTTTCAACGAGTTCCTTGAATCCTATAAAATCAATTCGGACGGCGTAGTGAATGGGGAGTCCTGTTATGTCACCGACAACTTGCTTCATGGCCTCCATACCTTTCCCCTCGCCTTTTTCTTCATAGAGTGCGTGGATGGAGTTTATTTTGCTTTGCGTAGAGCTGTCCGGATGCTTCACCCAGAGATCGCGCGGAATGGAAAGGAGGGCAACTTTATTTTCCTGCGGCCGGGCCATCACGACCATAATGGTGTCAGCCAAGAGTCCCCCGCCCGGCATATTGTTTCCGCGCATTCCAAGAAGCAGAACGTTGATCTGTCCTTCTTTTTCCCCTTGAAGTTCATCGGGTCCGACTCCCGGGATGGATTTCCAAAGCGATTTCAGAAATCCGTCTTTGGTTGAGATTTTGCTCAAAGTCATTCCGGCTTTGTACATCGCCCAGCCGCCTGTGGCGGCTATAAGTAGAATAATCACCAGCAAAATCTTAAACCATTTTTTTTTGTAAAATTTTTTCCTTCTTGGCCTGACGCTTTCTTCTTCGTATCTTGATCCGAAAATTCCCATAAGTTTTGATATTAATTAATTTGCGTACAAATTAAAAATGATCAGCCTCGCGACATCTTTTGTGAGTATAGTATGAAAAAATATTTATGGCAATGCAAGGAATTACATTAGAGATTTATACATGTTGAGAGTCTTTTCGGCGGTTTTTTGCCAGGAGTATAATTTAGCTATTTCTGATCCCCTCTTAATTATATCAGCCTTTAAATTTTCATCGGCAATAGCTTGGTATATCCTTTTGGAAAACTCGTCGGTGTTTTTAGGGTCGCAGAATAGAGCTCCGTCTTTTCCTACTTCGGGCAGGGATGTCTTATTTGAAGAAATAACCGGCGTACCGGCGGCCATGGCCTCAACAATTGGAATGCCGAAACCTTCATAGAGCGATGGGAAGACAAAACAATCGGCTATTTGTAATAACGCGGGCTTATCTTCCTCATCAATCCATCCTGGAAAAATTACTTTATTTTGAAAATTATTTTTTTCGATGACTTCATTGATTTTTTTATCAAAATTGCGCGCGTTTCTGTTTCCGGCGAGGATTAATTTTATATCCAGAGATTTTATTGCTTCGATTAGAACCGGTATATTTTTCCGAGGCTGAAAAGTTCCGATATAAAGCAGAAATTTTTGCGGTAAATTGTATTTTTGTCGAACCTTCTCTTTTTCCTCTTCAGAAAATTCTTTCGCAAAATTTTCATAATCCACGCCGTTGTAGACAAAATCAATTTTTTCCGGCTGGATTTTGTAGAAATTTATAATTTGCTCCTGCTCGCTTTGGGAAACGGTGATTATTTTGTCAGCCCGCCGGATGCTTCTCGGAAGAAGAGTTTTTAAGAAAAACAAATCGGATTTTTTGATGTATTTCGGAAAAAAGTTGAAAGAAATATCGTGGATAGTGAGAACTAATTTTATATTTTTTGGAAGCCAAAAAGGAGCGATGTATTGAGTATGGAAAATATCCACCGGATTCTGGCGGAGATAATTCGGCAGAGCCCACAAATTCCACCAGAAGCGATTCGGTGAATTCAGAAAAATAATTTTGAAATTAGACCCCAGTTCCAGCTTTTCAATTTCTCGAGCTAAATCAGAATCTTTTTCCTGATCGCGGTCGGTGAAAAGAAAATATTTGTTTGCTTTGTCTATCGCCGCCAAATTTTTCACCAAGTTGAAAAAGTACACCTCATCGCCGGTGCATTTTTTGCCGATGACTCGAATGTCGATGCCAATTATCATTTAGTTATCTTATCTCTTTTGAGGAAACGATTGTCGTCAATCCCAGCCAAAATATTCCCATAAAAAGTCCGGCGTTGAATAGATTCGGGATTATTAAGGCTAAAATTCCCAAGACCGTAAAAATAGCCAGGCTTCTTTCAAATTCGTTTTTGACAGCCGGGCAACTGAACCATTTTTCCAGCGGGCAGACGGGCGAAAGTTTTCTAAATGAGTGCATAAATAAATAACCGATTGCAACCAAAAATGCAATCAATCCCAAAATTCCGCTTCCCACCCAGATCTGGAGAAAAATATTACTTTCGTTGAGCCCGGCTCCTCGCGCATCTATGCCAAGTTTTTGAGTAATGGTTCCAAAACCAACTCCTAGAACTGGATGCCTCTTTATTATTTGCCAGCTTTTCTGATAAATTTGACCACGAGTGAGAACATTGGGATCTTTGCGATAAATTTCGGTCACGATTTTTCCCTGCGACTTATAATAATTAATTTCCTCAAGATTAATGTGGCGGCAATTGTATTTTGAAAGTTCGCCAACGTCCCTGATTGAAGCGGGAACGTTTATGTTGCTTTTGCAGGCAATGGTGATTTTTTGTTCGCTGGTGGTTGTCGAACGGGCCCGGTCGAAAATATCAAATTTGGAAAGTCCGCCGACACGAATTGCCGCGAGGGAAAAAAGAATAATAAGTGCGACCACCGCGAGTTTATTTGTAAAGTTTTGGATGGTTAGTTTTATCCCCCCTTCCGTCTTTTTGTAGAGGTTTAGAATTAAATAGAATACTATAATTACGGCAGTGCCGATCCAAGCCGAGCGGGAAAGGGTTAAAATGAGAAGGGTTAGGTTGAAGAAAATGAGAAATAACGTGACTATTCTTGTCATTTCGACCGACTTCGGCTTCAGCTGAAGGAGTGGAGAAATCTTTATGCTTAAGTTGTGGCTAGTCATTGTATTATTAACGAAGATCCCTCGGCTTCGCTCGGGATGACAGTAATGAAACGCTGATAACAACACTGCCAGCGCGAAGCATAAAAATATTCCCAGCCAGTCCGGTTCAGCGAAAGTTGAATTCGGCCGGCCGAACATTATCTCGAAAGACTGCCAGCCGAATTTGTCGGCAAATACCTGATAAAATCCGTATATTACAACAACTAAAAACGAACCGACAAAAAAGAAAGTGGTTTTGATTAAGTCATCTTTGGTTCGAATGAAATTACGAACGAGATAGTACAATGCGACAAACGAGATTAAAACCAGATTTTGCTTGAGAGTCGCGGATTTATTCGGCGCATTGAAAACAGCCAAAAGACTCAACGAGAAAAGCGAAAATATCAGCCAGTCAATCCAATTTGGTTTCAGCAGTTCAAATTTCAATTTTTTGAAGATATATAAAATTGCGACTGCGACAATCAGAATGCCGCCTAAAAACTGGTACGGCCGAAGCTGCAGGGGCAAAAATCCGCCAACAAGAATAATGTTTTCAAGCGGTACGAAACTCACGAAGAGAAAAAATATCCACCGCGGGCGGTATAGCGCGACGAAAAGCGCCAAAATCGCGAAAAAAACAAAATCCCCCGTTCCCAGTGGCAATTTGTTTTTGTCGGCGAAGACAATCAGAGCAAATCCCAATGCCACGCTGAAAATCCAAAGAATGGAAATTTGTTTTTTGAGGATGGTTTTTGTATATCTAAATATTTCTTTAATAGTCATTTTTTCATCTTCTGTACAATTGTTTAAGTCAAGTAGAGCTGATTTTATATCATGTATAACAAACATTCTTTCTTTGTCTTTCGTTTTTGCGAGCTCAATTAGTCGATTGAGCTGTCCGATCGGTAATTGATCAATAGCGATCATTATCATTTGTTTTTCCTTTTTTATAACATTAAATAAGTCTATTCTTTCTGATAAAACTCGATCTTTCCTGAAATTATCAATTTCTTCATCGCTAACGTCCACGTGAGATAAAAACTCCAAAACATTAAAATTATTTTCTGGATTTTCAATCATGAATAAATATTTATAATTTTATTTCCCGAAAATTTTTATAGTTTCCTTTATCTCCTCGTCAATGCCCTTGATATAGTCATAATTTACAATTTCGTTCTCGTTCACCCATGCGAAATCGGAAAAGTCGTGCGGGTTTGGCGAGACATTTCCGCTTTTGTATTTGGCGGCGAATTTCACCAATATTACAGGGATTCCGTCGGGGCGGACGAAGGCCACGCTGTTTATATAGTATAGTTTCTTTTCAATCTCAATTCCCGCTTCTTCTCGCGTTTCCCGAGCCACCAAATCTTCCACGGCGTTTTCGAAATCGATCACATCGCCATTCATTCGGGTTGGATGCGCGAGATCCATATCTTTCCACTCCAATTTTCCGCCGGGCATGGCGTATTTTCCCGGATGAACTTTCTCCCGTTCGCTTCTTTTCAAAATCAAACATCGTCTGTCGGATTCGCGCCAGACAACCACATTCGCGACAAAATAAAAAAGTTTGTCTTTTTTCGCCTTTTCTATGCTTATTTCTGGCGCAGGCATATTATTTCCCAATTTATTTCTCAAAAAAAACTTTCACAAAACTTTTCCAGCTGAATTTTTTGGCTCGCTCTCTGCCTTTTTCGGCGAGCCGCAGTCGCAATTTGTTGTTGCGCAAAATTTTTCCCATCACTCGTGCCATTTCTTCGGTATCGTGGGGATTGAAATATAAAACCGCGTCACCGCCGACTTCGGGAAGAGAGGATGATTTTGAGACGGCGGTCGGCGCGCCGCAAGCCATCGCTTCAAGCGCCATTAGGCCAAAGCCTTCATAAAAAGACGACAGAACAAAAAGCTCGCACTGGCGATAAAGAGCCGGCATATCTTTTTGTTCGACAAAGCCGATTAACTTCACGTTTTCTTCGAGCTCAAGGTCTTTAATTTCTTTTCTAACATCTGTAAAGAGCGGGCTGAAGCGCGATTTATCTTCTCCGCCGAGCACCAAATTTACGTCGTTAATCTCATAACGTTCCAGCAATTTCGCGTAGGCCTTGAGCAGTCCGGGAATATTTTTTCGAAAATCAAATCCGCCGACATAAAAAATGTAGCGTCCGTAAACTCCATATTTTTCCAGGACTCGGTTGTCTTTTTCATCGTCCGCTTTTTCAAAAAATTCCTCTCCGACGCTTGGATGAGCCACTTTTATTTTTTCAGTCGGGATTTCCAGGTACTTGTGAATATCCTTTTTTGACCATTCGGAGATAGTAAATATCTCGTCGGTGCGGCGAATGGCCCGGTTGGAAAGGTAGAAATATAATTTCTTGCGCCAGTTGTCGAGATATTCCGGAAAGATTTTCGGAATCAGGTCGTGAACCAGCATTTTATGTTTGATATTTTTTGCAAAATTTGTCGGACATTGATAGAGGGAAATAAAAACATCGCACTTGTCTCCGCGCACTTTTTTTGGTAGCAAAAGTTTCTCCCACCAAATTTTCCGGATCAGATCGTCGCGCTTCCAAGTCGGCAAAAATATTCTTTTGTGAAAATTTTTCGGCAGTTTGAGTTCGATATCTTTCTCAAGATATAAAAAATACTCATTTTCGTCTGAATGAGATCTGATTATTTCTTTGACAAATCCGTGTGAAACCTGCCCAATTCCGGTGTCGAGTTTTCGCAAAAATGAAGCGTTTATGCCGATTTTCATATAATTATAATTTACAATAAAAAAAGCAAAAAAGCAATTCCATAAACTGGATTTTTTTGGGTTAATATGCTATATTAAATTCAATGAGAAATAGGGGTATTTTGAATTTTGCATTGTCATTTTGCATTTTGATTTTTAAATTTTGAATTTTTATATTATGCGTCTAATTGTCAATATTCCCGCTTACAACGAGGAAGAAACCATTAGCGAAGTGATAAAAAAAGTCCCGCGGCATATCAATGGATTCAGCGAAGTCAAAATTCAGGTTGTTGATGATGGTTCGCGCGACAAAACAGTCGAAGTTTCAAAAGAAGCGGGAGCCGACATTGTCGTAAGCCACGTTCGCAACCAGGGAGTTGGAGCGACTTTCCGGACGGCCGTGGAATCGGCCCTCGAGCACAAAGCGGATGCTTTCGTGAATATTGACGCCGACGGCCAATTTCCGGCGAGCGACATCCCGAAGTTCACAGAATTGATTCTCGCCGGAAAAGCGGATATGGTCGTGGCTTCCCGCTTCGGCATTAAATCGGCAAAAAATATGCCTTGGATAAAAAACTGGCTCAATCGCCTTGCGGCCGGCATCATCGGAAAATTTTTGCGCTACAAGATTGACGATCTCACCTGCGGTTTCCGGGCTCTCTCGCGCGAGACGATGCTGCGGCTCAACCTTGCCTATCGCTTCACCTACACGCAGGAAACAATCATTGATGCCATCTCAAAGAACTTGATCGTGAAGTGGATTCCGGTCGAGGTGACCTATTTTGAAGATCGCGAGTCGAAAGTCGTAAAGTCAGTCAGTAAATTCATATTTCAGTCTTTTATGATAATCCTGCGCACGGTCCGCGACGCCCGGCCGCTTGTTTTTTTTGGAGTTCCCGGAGTCGTTCTTGTTGCCATGGCTTTTTCCATAGGAATTGCTTTTTCGATTTATTATTTTTCCCATTTTAAAGTTTCTCCTTTTCGGACCTGGCTGGCGCTTGCCGGAGTTTTGCTGCTGGTCGGAATCCAGCTTTTCGTTTTTGCGCTCATTGCCGATATGATCAAGACGAACCGCAAGCTCACCGAAGATCAGACGTATTTTTTGAAGAAAGAGAAGTATAAGAAATGAAAATTCTTTTTATCTCCCGTGCCTATCCCCCGATTATTGGTGGAATGGAAAATCAAAATTATGAACTGGTGCGCCATTTGTCGGAAATTGCCGATATGAAAATAATCGCCAACCGGCGCGGAAAAAAATTTCTGCCAATTTTTCTGCCTTATGTCTCGATAAGGTCTCTTTTTTTAATCCGCAAATTTGACATCCTTCTTTTAGGTGATGGAGTTTTGGGAATCGTGGGTTTTCTGGTAAAATTATTTTATGGCTCGCGAAAAAAAGTGGTTTGTGTTTGCCATGGCCTTGATCTCACTTATCCCTTCTGGCTTTATCGCCGGCTCTGGATGGAAAAATTTATCCCGGCGCTTGATAAGCTGATTGCGGTTGGAAACGAAACAATAAGACAAGGCGTAAAAAGAGGCATTCCGGAGGAAAAATTCGTTTTTATTCCCAATGGCATCAGTCCGAATCAGCATATTGGAAATTATTCAAGATCGGATCTTGAGCAGATAATTGGTGAAAAACTGGAAGGAAAAAAAATTATTCTTACTTCGGGAAGACTGGCAAAGAGAAAAGGAGTAGCTTGGTTCGTTCGCAACGTTATACCTAGATTGGCTGAAAATATAGTTTATGTTGTTCTTGGAAGCGGTCCGGATAAAAATAATATCACCAGCGCTGTTCAGGAAAAAAAATTGTATGATCGGGTAAAAATCTTAGGTTATCGACCGGATGAAGTGAGGGATATTTGCTTCAATACGGCTGATGTTTTTGTCCAGCCAAATATAAAAATTCCCGGCGACATGGAGGGATTTGGAATCTCGGTTATTGAAGCAACGACCTGTAAATTGCCTGTCATCGTCTCTGATCTTGAGGGCCTCAAGGACGCGATCAAAGACAGAGAAAACGGTTTTTTAGTGGAAAGCGGAAATGCGGAAGCGTGGGCGAAAAAAATCAATGAGTTGCTGGCTGACGACGATTTTCAGCATCGATTCGGCGAAAAAGCGCGGCGGTATGCGATTGAAAATTATAGTTGGGAAAGAATAGCGAAACGATATCTGGAAGAAATTCAAAAAGTTGTTGAGAAGTAATTTATGTTCATTTCTCTCCCAAAACTCATTCTTGTCCTTCCTTTCATCTTGATTCTTCCGGGATTTTTCTTGTTGCTGGCGTTTTTCGGCTGGAAAAATGAAAAGATTTCTTTTTTTGAGAAATCAGCTCTGGCCGTTCCGTTGAGTTTGATTTCGGTCGATCTGATTGTTTTGCTGTTGGCAAGGATAAATGTTCCCCTTAAGGGTCTGAATCTTGTTGGTTCAATTCTGATTTTCTGCTTGCTTTGCTTCATTGTATTTCAGTTTAGATTTCGCAAAAAGAACCAAAAATCGGAGAGCAGAGAGAAAAGAAACGGGTCAGAATCTTTTTTTGATTTCTCCTTCTGGCAGACAGTTTTCATTTTGCTTTCCATCGCGCTGGCCATCTTCATTCGAACGGCTTATCTTTCTGACACAATTCTCCCCTCCTCAACTGATCTCGGACATCATATGTACTGGGTCCAGAAAATTATTGATTCGGGAGAGCTTCCCGACTATGGAATGCCGGATTTCATAATCGGGGAGCATATGATTTTCGCGGCAGTGAATCTCATAAGCGGAGTCAGCCTAATGTCGGCAATGCCCGCTCTTGTCCTGCTTCTCTTCAATGTGGCCGGGATTTTCGCGATGGCGATTCTTTTGGCGCGGCTTTTCAAGGATAAAAATATTATTGCTTTTTCTTTTTTCGTCGCGGGCGTGCTTTACGCCGTCAACGCGCCGCAGGCGAAGTATGTGAGCGGAGGGGTAGTTGGGAACGTAATTGGAAATATGCTTATTCCCATCGCGCTTTATTTTCTCTACCGCGCTCTCAAAGAAAAAAACCAGATTTTTGCCGGCCTTTCCCTTTTTTCTTTTCTCGGACTTCTCTATACGCATCACTTGAGCTCTCTCATTTTAATATTTTCTGTTGCGGCAATTCTGTTTGTATATCTGGTTCTAAATTTCAAGCGAGTTTTCAGAATTATTGGCGACTGGCTGAAGATATTCCTAAAACCTGCTCCAATTTTCTTTCTTATTTCTTCTCTTTTATATCTTCTGTTTATCTTTACTCCCTCCTATTTCAATTCGGCCGCAATTGGTCAGGCCACCGGCTCTCCCTTAAAAGTGACGCGAATCGGTCTCAACTTTGACCAAATTGAAATGAGCGTGGGGAGCGCGCGGCTACTTCTGGGAGCTTTGGGATTTTTGCTGATTTTTTTGAATATAAAGCCAAAAAAAATCAGATATTCTTTTGCTTTGGGCTGGTTCGCGATTTTGTTTGTTATGGCCTATAAACCCGGATGGCTTTTCATCAACATCCCCAGCGACAGAATTGGGAACTACTTGTTTTTGCCGCTCACACTCCTTTCCGCTTACGCGCTTGTCAGGTATTTTGAATTTTTTCAGTCAGCGGCATCGCGATTTTTTGCTACGGTTTTATTGTTTACGCTGATGTTTTTTGTGATTACGGACGGAATGGCTGACAGCGCCGAAGCTTTCAAAACGCGCCCGCAGTTTCAGGAAGCGATGCAAACTTTTCACTCGGCCGATTATCTTGCCAAGACGCTTGATACATCGCAGGATGTTATTTTAAAAGATCACGTGAACATCTACGGCGATTCGTGGTACAAACTGTTTTTTATGAAAGATTACAAATATCCCTTGAGCCGCGGGAACTTGTCGCGCTACGTTGACCCGACCAAGCCGCGCGAAACCTGCACGCGGGATATGATTAGCGATCCTCAAAGCGATAAAGGAAAAATGTGTTTTTCGGAGACAGGCGTTAATTATGTGGTCTTAAATGCCCAATTTGAGGGAAACAGTTTTGAAAAATATCCGGAGTTTTCAAAAGTCTACGGGTCGAATTACATTTCGGTTTTTAGACTTTGAAGTTTTTATGTCCAGCAAAATAATCATCATCACAACAATAATTTTGCTCCTCATCAGTTTTTCTGTTTTGTTTGTCATTGAAGCCAAAAACCACAATTACGACTATAAAAAATCGTGGAGTGTGGTATATTTTGACAATCCCCGCGACGACTCGCTTGATTTCACGATCGAGAATCATCAAGGGGGGAAGGCGGAGTACGATTATGAAATTTTTGTCGGTGACGACAAAGTGATTGATGACAAAATAAAAATCGAAGCCGGCGCCAAACAAAAAATCTCGCCGGTGATTGAGGACGAGAAATCGAAAGAAAATAAAATTACAATAGTAGTTGATTATAAAGATGTGGAGTATAAGATTTATAAAAACATTCGATGAAGCGAGTTTTGCTTTTGACTCGTCCAATTTGCCCTCCTTGGGATGAAGGTTCAAAGGATTTTGCGTATACGCTGGCGAAGTATGCGCGGGATTTTGAAGTTCATCTATTAACGCACGGAAGAATTGCCGATCTCACTGGAAATGTTGTCCAGCACCTTATTTATTCATCATCAAAGTGGAATTGGATGCAAAAAATCCGGGCGTATGTTTTTTTAATTAAAGAGTTTTTACTGAAGGGTGGAAAAGATTACGATATTATCCATTCTTTCTTTACTCCCACGAAGTTAAATGTTTTTGCGCTGGAATTATGCTTGCGAAACAAGAAGATAAAAACAATCCAAACCCTTGCGACTCTGCGAGATGATTTATATGATGCGGAGAAATTAAAAAAGATTATTCACGCTGATTTTATTATTACCTATTCCGACTACGCCAAAGAAAAGCTGGAAAAATTAGGATTTAAAAATGTAAAGCGAATTTATCCCGGCATTGATATTAATTTATTCTCCCCCGCACCTAAAAAACTGGAGCTGATGAAAAAATTTGAAACAACCGAAGATGATTTTGTGATAAACTACACGGGAGAATATGTGCGTCTCGGGGACATGGACGATATTGTTTCCGTTTTTTCCGATCTCGCGAAAGAAAACAAAAATTTCAAATTGCATCTGGCTGTTCGGGTAAAAAACCGGAAAGACGCTAGTAAAAAAGAAGAAGTAAAAAAGAAATTCGAAGAAGCTGGAATATTGGACAGAGTAGCTTTTATTGACGACGGGAGCTATGTCATGGAAGATGTTTTCAATTTGTGCGATATTTCCATTTTCCCAGTCCGGACGATGACGGGAAAATTCGATATTCCCCTTGCGGTTATCGAAGCAATGGCTTGCGGAAAGCCGATGATCGCAAGTAATATTGAGAGGTTACGATATTTTTTGAACGACAATAATAGCATTTTGATCAATCCCGGCGACCGTGAAGCACTTAAGGAAAAAATTCTATATTTGTACGACAATCCCGAAGCTCGCGGAGCTTTGGGCGAAAAAGGAATGAAATTTGCGAGGGAAAAGTTTGATATAATGAAAATTGTAGAAGAATACGAAGCAGTTTATAAAAATATGTAAGTATTTTATGCGAGAGATTCAATCAATTAGTCAGCATAAAAAAATCATTAATCCCTCAGGATCAATGAAAGTCCCTGTTGTTTTTCATGTTTCTGACAATCTCATGCCTGGTGAAGCGACGATTCAGGAGCTTGTTGATATCGCCAGTGACCCGCATGTTTTCCATCACGTCACGGCGCTTTCCGATGTCCATTCCAAAAAAGGGCGCAAAAATCCGACTGGGACAGCAATTGCGACAAAAAAATATATTCTTCCTCAAACAATGGATACGGCTCCCAATTGCGGGATGCGCTTAATAAAAACGCCATTTAGTACATCGGATTTAAATGAAACACAGATTGATAAATTATTTGAAGAGCTGGTGAAAGTTATTCCAACGACGACTTATGTCGGAACGCGTGTGAATTTTGACACTGTGATGGATGTTTGCCGGCGCGGGTCAAGGGCAATTTTAGAAAAGCTCAAGATTGATTCCGACGAAGACAAATATACCTTCAACGGCGGCAATTTTTTCTCCGCCAGAGGCGCCCGCCTGCTGGACGGGCAGGGATCCGCCTTGGGCGGAAATATTCCCTCGGAGAAAGAAATTTTGAATTCTATTCCAAAGACATTTTTGCGAATTGCCCAGCTGCGGCTCGGAATTTTGGGCGCGGCCGGAAATCATTTTCTCGATCTTATGAAAGTTTCAAATATTATCAATGAAGAAATTGCCCAAAAATTTGGCATCAAAAAAGACCAATATTTATTTTTGATGCATACCGGCTCCGGAATGCTCGGGCAGTACGCTTCCTATTTTTACACGCCCAAGGAAAAAGAACATCGAAGCCAGAAAATTATTCTGGAACTTGGGCGGCGCCAATTCTTGAAACGCAACAATCCGGCTCACGAACAATTGCGCCGCGATATTCCGGCATGGAAAAACAAAAAAGAATATTACCCGATTGATTCCGAGTCTGAATTGGGGCGAATGTATCTCACCGCCCATCGCGTGAGCGCCAATTACGGCTTTGCCAATCGCGCGGTTCTCACGAACAATATTCGAAAAGCGGTCAAAAAAGTTTTCGGCCGCGAGGAGGAATTGCCGCTTGTTTACGATATGCCGCACGTTCACGTGCAGGAAGAAGAACATTTTGGCGAAGAAGTTTTTGTGCATCGCAACGGCGCTTCGCGGGCGAATGGGCCGGAAAGAATGAAAAACCTCCTAGAGCTCAACTCTAGGAGCAGTGAAGTTTTTGCTGAAACCGGCGAACCGATTTTTATCCCCTCTTCGATGGCTACGCCCTTTTATTTTGGTGTCGGGACGGATGAAAATGAATCAACGTTCTTTTCCGCAAGCCACGGAACCGGAAAAGCAAAAGAAAAGCAAGGAAATGTTCCTCAAAATCGCGAAGAACTGATGGAAAAAATGAAGAAAAATAAAGTAAAGCTTTTCAACGCCAAATCACGTCAGATTATCGATCAAGACAGTTCGCATTATAAGGATGTGGAAGAAGTTATTGCCGGAATGACCGAAAATAAGATCATCAAAGTTGTGGCAAAGATGCAGCCCGTGGCGGTGCTGATGGCGTAGTGTTTGTATTTATCAATTATTATCTAGTATCTGGTATTTTTTTAAAAAAAATACCATGCCGGCGGAATTACGCACGCGACATGGCGGTGAGAGCAGCCCGGTTATACATTAAATTTCCCCCGTTCCATTGCAGGTTTCGCACTCTTCCACGATTGTTCCAAATCCACAGGATCCGGGGTTAATGTGATTACCTTTTCCCTCGCAGTCGGGGCATTGTCTACGGTAATCACCGCTTCTTCCTGCTGGATCACTGTCGCCGGATCCTCCAATGGGAGATATATCTCCGGCCAAATTTACTACGGGCATATCCTTATCCTCCTTAACTCTATTTAAATCATAAAAAAATAACATTGTCAAAATTAATATCAATCTCCGGCCTCGATGGTTCGGGAAAATCAACTCAAATAGAATTACTCAAAAATTACCTAAAATCAGAGGAAAAATCTTTTTATTATTTCCACGCGGTGGAATTTTCGGTATCAAATAAAATAGCAAAAAGCAAAAAGCAAAAAGGCGATAGTGTCACTAAAGCCAATTGGTTTCAAATTCAGCTTCGGAAAATTGCGCTGTTGATTGATATTTTTAGGTTCAGGTGGATGACAAAGAAATTAAAAGTCGACTATATTATATCCGATCGTTATTTTTATGACAGTGCGGTAAATATAAATTATTTATCAGGGAAGGATAAAAGATTGTTTGCAGAGAAATTCATTCCCAAACCAGATTTCGCTTTTTATTTAAAAATTTCTCCAGAAAAAATAATGCAGCGCGAGCGAAAGCCGGATCAGGGGTTGGAATATTTAATTAAGAAAGAAAAGATATTTTCTGTAAAAATAAAGGATTGGGATATGGTTACGATTGACGGGGAGAAAAACAAAGAAGAAATATTTAATGAAATAAAATCTCGGATTCATGTCTAAGTTTCTCGTAAAATCTTTCTTCTGGGTGACTATAAGCGAGATTATTTATAATCTCTCGGCTTATGTTATCCATTCCGGCATGGGGCGGATTTTGAGTCCGGCGGAATATGGACGATATGGGCTGGTGGTGACGCTCACGACGATGGTCGTGGTTCTCATCGGGCAGGGCGTGCCAACGGCGATGGCGAAATATCTCGGGGAAATTTATGACACGCGGCTGGGCCTCATTCCGATTATTAAAAGACAAACCGCGAAAATCCAATTTATTTTGATTGGCGGAGTGACAGTGATGTTTTTTCTTTTGTCCCCTGTTATCTCACTCATTCTTCGCGATTCGTCACTCACAAATCTTTTCAGACTATCATCGCTCGTCATTCCCGCTTTCGCTCTTGCCTCTTTTTATTTCTACTACTACACAGGACTTCACGAATTCAAGATTCAGGCTTGGCTCAAAACCAGCCGCTCTGTTGCTCGACTGGTTTTTATTCTCGGCCTGGCCTGGCTCTTAAAGTCAAAAGGTTACGCACTCGAGGGAGTAATTATTGGCTATATTCTCGCTCCCCTTTCGATATTCTTTGAAGCGAATCTCTTGGACAAGTTTAAAAAAATAAGACCCGAAGGATTTTTTGACTGGCGAAAGCTTTTGCGCTACGCCTGGCCAATGACGCTTTTTCTTGTCGCCTATGAATTTCTGATCACGATTGATCTTTATCTTGTGAAAGGAATTTTGCGCGACGATTATTTGACGGGAATTTATAACGGCGCGATTACCGTCGGCCGTATCCCCTATTTTTTGTTCTACGCGCTCACGATTATTATTTTGCCGGCAGTTTCCAAATCAACTTCGAGCAAAAATCATTCTGACACAAAAAAAATCATCAGCCAGTCATTACGGCTGATGGTGATGTTTCTGCTCCCGATTGCGATTCTGATGTCCGTCTATTCTGCGCCGATTTTGCAAGTTTTCTACGGAAAAAAATTTCTTGATGCCGCTCTTCCGATGTCGATTTTGATGTCGGGAGTGACTTTCCTCACAATTTTTTATGTAATGGCCTTTGCTTTAAATGGCGCGGGAAAAGTGAAAGCGCCGATGATCATTTCTTTTGCGGGTCTTGCGGTGAATATCATCTTGAGTTATTTCCTCATCAAAAAATACGGACTTGTTGGAGCAGCGGTTGCCACTTCAATAACTTCTTTTGTGGCGATGGTCTTGGTGCTCGCGTATTCTTACAGATATTTTGGATACTTGTTCAGATTTTCAAGTTTTCTAAAGATTATTCTGGCTTCTTTTGTAATGTATTTTATTTCAACTTTTTTTCCAAAAGGACATTATGCTTTCATTCTCTGGTCCGCGATACTGTTTGCAATATATATCTTTTTTCTTTTCGTTCTCAAAGAATTCGGCTCGCTGGAACTTGAAATTGTGAGACAACTCGTAAAAAGAAAAAAAGCTCCCCGAGAGGAGCTGGAAGAGGAGGTTATTTAGCTTTTACTAGTCTTACCGTATTCCACATCAGCATGGCAACCGTCATCGGACCGACGCCGCCAGGGACGGGGGTGATGAAAGAAGCCTTTTTGGAAACCGAAGCAAAATCTACATCCCCGTGGACCCCCACACCGAATCTGGTGTGAGGGTAAATTTTTTTATTTGGGACATAGTGGATTCCGACATCAACCACAACTACTCCCCCTTTTACCATATCGCCGGTGAGAATATTTTTCACGCCGGTGCTGACAATGATTATATCCGCTTCTCGCGTGATATTTTTTAGATTTTGGGTCTTGCTATGGCAGACGGTGACGGTTGCCTTCCGGTCTATCAAAAGTTCCGTTGTCGGTTTTCCAACAATGTCTGAATAACCCATTACGACCGCGCTTTTTCCTTCAACTGGAATTTTATATTCCTCCAATAACTTAATAATTCCAATGGCCGTGGCCGGAATGACAACCGATTTTTTTTCACCGACCTGTAAAAATTTTCCGAAATTCAAGTGGTGGAGACAGTCGGCGTCTTTTCGCGGATCAATCGCTTCAAGAACTTTATACTTGTCAAGATACGCGGGAATTGGAAGCTGGAGAATAATGCCTGTAATTTTTTTATTTCGATTCAATTTTTTGATTTCGGCAATCAATTTTTTTTGTGAAATATTTACCGGAAGAGTTATTTCTTTATTTTCTATTCCTACTTCCTTGCAAGCCTTTTTCTTGTTACGGATATAAATTTTTGACGCTTGGTCGCTTCCAACAAGGACCATAGCTAAAGACGGTTTTTTTTTCATTTTGGCAATTTTTTTCTTCAACCGAAGCTTTATTTTGTCGGCTAGTTTTTTACCGTTTAATAATTTCATAAATTTTTGTAGAGCGGAAACTCCCGGCATAATTCTTTCACAATTTTGGCTGATTTTTTTATATTCTTCCTGCTTTCCAGCGTATTGGCGATGGCGTTTCCGAGAATTTCCATTTCTTTTTCTTTCATTCCGCGGATGGTGACGCAGGGTGTTCCGAGGCGGATGCCGCTCGGGTCAAAGGGCGGGCGCGGATCATAGGGGATCATGTTTTTGTTGAGCGTCACGCCGATTCTGTCCAGCCTTTCTTCAGCCTCTTTTCCGGTTATTTTGAAAGGTGTGACATCCATCAAAATCAGATGATTATCTGTCCCGCCGGTTGAAAGCCGCAATCCGCGGGTGTTGAAAATTTCGGCGAGTTTTTGCGCGTTTTTCACAACTTGTTTCGCCCAATCCCGAAATTCTTTTGTCGAGGCTTCTTTCAAAGCGACGGCGATACCGGCGATGGTGTGCATATGCGGTCCGCCCTGAAGACCCGGGAAAATTGAGCGGTCAATGAGAGTCGGCAAATCTTTTTTGGTTGGATTTTTGACGGGTTTCAGTGGGTCAGACGGGTTGCCATTGCACATAATCATTCCTGCTCGCGGACCGCGCAAAGTTTTGTGAGTGGTGGTCGTAATAATTTCTGCGTGGCCAACCGGGCTGGGATGAACGCCGGCAGCGACAAGCCCGGCGATGTGGGCAATGTCAGCCAGAAGGTAAGCCCCGACACGCCGGGAGATTTTTGCGAATCTTGGAAAGTCTATCACGCGAGGATAAGCCGTATATCCGCAAATGATGACTTTCGGTTTGTGTTTTTTGGCTAATTTCTCAATTTCGTCAAAATTCAAAAAGCCGTTTTTGTCCGTGGTGTATTGAATGGAATTAAAGTATTTTCCGGTTACACTGACCTTCCAGCCATGTGTCAAGTGGCCTCCGAACCGCAGATCCATGCCCATTATCGTATCGCCTGGCGTACATACAGCGTTTAGGGCCGCGAAATTGGCCGGTGACCCTGAATACGGCTGGACATTGGCGTGAGTGACCTTGAAGAGCGATTTTGCGCGCCTGATGGCAATCTGCTCGGTGATATCCGCGTATTTCTGGCCTCCATAGTAGCGTTTTTTGGGATATCCTTCGGAATATTTATTGTTCAGCACCGACCCCATCGCTTCGAGCACTGCCCGGGAGGCATATGATTCCGACGGGATCATCTCGAGTCCCCACTGCTGGCGGTCAAGTTCGCCGGAGATTGCACTGAAAATTTTCTTATCCTCCTCCCTGACATGTTTATAAAATCGATCGCGGTCTCTCATATGTAAAAACTAAAAATTATTTTTTGCATCTTTTAATAACTCGCAGGTTTGGCGGAGGGTTTTCGTTTTCTATTTTTTTCAGCAGATCCAAATCTTTTTGCCTCATCTCTTTTTGGAAATCGGGATTATTAACCATTTCCTCATGCAGACGCTGAAATACATCAACTCTTGTCTCACCTCTTCGGTCTTTTAAATTTATGACATTGGATGTTTTTTTGTCCTCCTTTTCAATCTTTGGCATATTTATTGTCTTTTAATTAGACTTTCTTTATGTTAAGATTGTATCAAAGAGAAAAGTATAAAGCAATGAAAGAATCAATTCTATATAAAGAAGTGAAAAATAAGGTTGTCAAATGTCAGACTTGCTCGCATCGCTGTGTGATTGCTCCCGGGAAACGCGGGACGTGCGGTGTGCGGGAGAATATCGGCGGAAAATTATACCTATTGGTTTACGGCCGGGCCATTGCGGCCAATATTGACCCGATTGAAAAAAAGCCGCTTTTTCATTTTATGCCGGGGACTTATACCTTCTCAATTAGTACCGTCGGTTGCAACTTTCGCTGCGGCAATTGTCAAAATTGGACGATATCTCAATTTGGCAAAACGCCCGACGTGGCCCGGGAGATGATTGAAAATAGCGGAGAAGACTTGCCGCCGAAAAAAGTTGTCCGGCTTGCCAAAGAAAATAATTGTCCCAGTATTTCCTATACTTATACCGAGCCGACTATTTTTTTGGAATACGCGCTCGACACGATGAAGCTGGCTAAAAAGGCGGGGCTTAAGAATATTTGGGTCTCCAACGGCTTTATGAGCGGAGAAACTCTCAAGTTGATCATACCCTATCTTGATGCGATAAATATTGACATAAAATCCTTCGACGACAAGTTCTATCGCGAAAATTGCGGGGCGCGGCTTGGGCCGGTTCTTGAAAACTGCAAAGCAGTTGTGAAAAGCAAAATATGGCTTGAGACAACAACGCTCATAATCCCGACTCTATCTGATGACGAAAAAATGCTTGAAAAAATTGCCCGCTTCGTCAAAAATAAGTTGGGCGATTTTGTCCCGTGGCATGTAAGCGCTTTTTCGGGCGCGATTTCGTGGAAACTTCAGCATCTTCCCGAAACACCAATTGGAAAAATAAAAAAAGCTTACGAAATCGGAAAATCAGCCGGACTGAAATACGTTCATATGGGAAATATATGATTAGATTCGCCGCTATCACTCCCCATCCGCCTATCATAATCTCGACTATTGGCCGGAGCAACTTGAATTTGTGCCGGAAAACCGTAAACGCGATGAAAGCAGCTGGTGAAAAGTTTCGGGCGGTGAAAGCGGATACGATTGTTCTTGTCTCACCCCATGGGCCGGTTCAGTATGATAAGTTTGTTATCAATTATTCCCCCACCCTTCGCGGGGATTTGGGCCAGTTTGGGGATCAGCGAAAATTTGTTTTTGAGAATGACCGGGAGCTGATTGATGAGATTGCGGCAAGCGGCCGAGCGGCCCGTTTGCCGGTTGGCCTCGCCAGAGAATTGGAGCTTGATCACGGAGCGCTTGTCCCGTTGTATTATTTGATCAGCGAAAAAGATTTGAGCTATAATCCCGGATTAATTCATATGTCCTTTTCAATGCTGCCGCTTGATTATCATTTTAGATTTGGCGAAGTATTGGGAAAGGTTTTGCAAAGTTCGCCGAAAATAATCTCTTTCATCGCCAGCGGGGACCTTTCGCATCGGGTGACGCCGGAGGCGCCGGCCGGCTATTCTCCGCGAGGAAGGGTTTTTGACAAAAAATTGACAGAATTGATTCAGCAGAAAAATATAAAAGGGATTCTTAATTTGGATCAGGAGCTTATCGAAGAGGCTGGTGAATGCGGTTTGCGCTCCATAGTGATTCTTCTCGGAGCGCTTTCTGGTCTTCGCTGGGAGGTAAAATCTTTGAGCTACGAAGCACCGTTTGGGGTAGGATATATGGTGGCGAGTTTGAATATAAAGTGAATTATGAATTTAGAATTTCGAATTTTGAATCAATTCTTAATGATTTAATTTTTAATTAAAGTACTAAGTCATTCAAGTTTCAATCGAAATTCAAAACTAGAAATTAAAATTGAACATCTTTTTCATGAGCTTCCATGTTCAGCTAGCCAAATACACGATTGAGGAATACATAAAAACCGGAAAAATTATTGATATTTCTGAAAATTTGCCGCCGGAATTTTATGAAAAAAATCACGGAGTTTTCGTGAGTTTGCATAAAAACAAAGAACTGCGGGGATGTATCGGGACATATTTGCCAGCCCATAAAAATTTGGCGGAAGAAATTATTATGAATGCGGTCTCCGCCTGTTCCAGGGATCACCGGTTTGTTCCAATTTCGGTTGATGAATTAGCTGACTTGTCGGTCGAAATTAGTTTGTTGAGTGAATCTGAAAAGATTTCTGATATGAGTGAACTTGACCCGAAAAAATACGGTGTTATTGTGAAATGTCCCGATGGCCGGTGCGGATTGTTGCTCCCCAATCTTGAAGGAATTGACACAGTCGAACAGCAGCTCGCAATTGCCTGCCAAAAAGGCGGAATAAGTCCAGAAACAGAAAAAAGCATAGAAATCTATAAGTTTTCCGTTGAAAAGTATTCACAATGAAAAAGAATTTTATCATTCAAGTCGCTCCCCTCGTCCGCCTGCCGATTCTGAAAACGCAGGTTTTTTCGTATTTATGCGACAAAACCCTTCCAATCGGAACTTTGGCAAATATTCCCTTCCATCGGAGAATTATTCAGGGCATTGTCGTCTCCTCGAAAAAAGATTTTCCCCGAACGGGCGGAATAAAATTGAAAAAAATTAATTCAGTTGTCGAAGAAAAAATGCTTTCCGAGTGGCAGATTGAATTGGCGAAGAAATTATCAAATCATTATCTATCGCCGCTTGGGATTTTTTTGAAGTTGATGACGCCGGAAAAAATATTAAATATAAAAAAGAAAAAAGAAAAAATCAGGAAGATTTTTAGTAAAAATAAGTTTTCTTATATAAAAGAGGCTAAAATTGTATTAAATAGTAAAAACAAAAAATTTTTAGTTATCGGCTCTGCCGGAAAAAGATTAAATCTAAATTTGTCGCTAGTTTCCAGGGTTGCGAAAACGGGAAAACAATGCCTTATTCTTGTTCCGGAAATATACTATTCCTATGAAATGCGAAGAAAATTCCAGGAGTATTTTCCGGATGAAGAGATCGCGCTTGTTCACGGGAGAATTTCCAAAGGACAATTTTTTTACTTGTGGAAAAAAATCAGGGAAGGGAAAATAAAAATTGTTGTAGCGACTAAACTGGGAGTGCTTCTTTCTTTTTCAAAACTGGGACTGGTGATTCTCGAAGAGGAACAGGATATTTCCCACAAACAATGGAATATGAATCCCCGCTATAGCGCGGTGAGGGCGGCTGAAATCCTGGCTGGTTTATGGGACGCAAAAATAGTTTTGGAAAGCTTCAGCCCGTCGATCGAAACTTTTTGGAAAGCTGAAAAAGAAAAATGGCGGATACTGAATATGGAAAAAAGCGCCGGAGAAGAAAAAAAGACAGAAATCGCAGACTTGTATCGGGAAAGAAACAATCCGGACTTCCCTGTTTCAAAAAAACTTTACGAAAGCATTTCCCGGGCGCTGGACGGGAAAAAAAAGATATTGCTGCTTGCCAAACGCCGCGGTTATTCAACGTTTTCCGTTTGTCAAAACTGCCAAAGCATTTTGAAATGTCCCCAATGCGACCGGCCCGTTGTCTATTTCGAAGATTCTCACAGCTATCGTTGCCTTCATTGTCCGTTTCGGTCGGACCTTTTCAGTTTTTGTCCGAATTGCGGCGGTTTTCAGTTTTCCCATCTTGGAATCGGGACCCAGCTCGTTGAGCGGAAAATCAAAAGGCTTTTTCCTTCGGCCAGAGTAATCCGCCTTGACATTGATAATGTAAAATCCGTCAAAAAATACGAGGAATTCAGGGAAAAATTAAAAAACGGGGAAATTGATATAATTATTGGCACTCAAATAGCTTTGAAGCTAGGCGGATTTTTTGATTTTGATCTGGTCGGTGTTGTTTCGGCGCAGGAGCATCTTCATCTCGCCGATTTCAATTCAATGGAGCAGGCGCTTTCCAATTTCAGACAAGCCAAAAATTTAGTGAAAGAGACCGGCCGATTCCTTGTACAAACCTTTTCACCGAAAGAGGAAGTTCTTGACTATCTGAATTCGAAAAGCTATCGGGATTTTTATAAAAATGAAATCAAGTTGCGAAAAAAACTTTTTTATCCTCCTTTCTCGGGGATCGTGAAATTATTTTATCGGGACAATTCAAAGAAGAAGACTGAAAAAGAAACAAAAGAGGTATTTGACTTGCTTGCGGCGGCTGGCAATAATGAAATAGAAGTTTCCGAGCCGTATGAACCGCCCGCCTCGAAAAAAAGAGGTTATTTCTATAAAAACATTTTGATAAAAATTCCGTGCGGTAAAAAGCTTGAAAAACTGCCGCTATATCCGATAATAGGCGGCTTGAGAAAAGGCTGGACGGTTGACGTTGATCCAATAAGCACGATATAAATATATGCTAAAAATTCTCAAATACCCCAACGATTTTCTTCGCAAAAAAACGCGGGAAGTCAATGATTTCAAAGACTCGAAACTGACTCGGCTGGTTTCCGGTATGATGAAAGTAATGGAAGCCGAAAAAGGAATCGGATTGGCCGCGCCGCAGGTCAGTTCGGATCTCCGGATTTGCGTCGCCAAGGTGGACAATGTTCCCCATATTTTAATTAATCCGAAAATAAAATCCAAATCGCGAAAAAAAGAAATTTTTGAAGAGGGATGTTTGAGTTTTCCGGGAAAATTTTTTCCGGTCGAGCGGCCGGTGAAGGTGAAAATAAAAGCCAGAGACCTAAGCGGCAAAAAAATCAAAATCAAAGCCGAAGGGCTTTTGGCGCGGGTTTTACAGCATGAAATTGATCATTTAGACGGGATTTTGGTGATTGATCGAGCGGTAAAATATGAAGAAAAGAAATAAAAAAATTATTTTTTTCGGAACGTCTGATTTTGCGGCGGTTATCCTAAAAGCTCTGATAAAAAACGGGTTTAATGTCGTTGCTGTTTTTACGCAACCGGACAAAAAAATCGGCCGAAAACAGGAAACGATTTTTTCGCCGGTGAAAAAGCTGGCGTTTGGAAAAAAGATCAAAATTTTTCAGCCGGAAAATTTGCGGAACGAAAGTTTGATTGGAAAAATTAGAGAAATTGGGGTGGATTTGATTATTGTTGCCGCTTATGGAAAAATTTTGCCGAAAGAAATTCTCAAAATTCCGCGTTACGGCTCTGTCAACGTGCATGCGTCTCTTCTTCCGAAATATCGCGGCGCGTCGCCGGTGCAGGGCGCAATTCTTGGCGGCGAAAAAGAAACGGGAGTTACCCTGATGCTCATGAATGAAAAAATGGACAAGGGCGATGTTTTGATGCAGGAAAAAATTCAGGTCGGCGAAAGCGAAACAGCAAAAAATCTTCTGGGGAAATTGGGCAGGCTGGGAGCGAAGATGCTTGTTGGATTTGTTCCCGATTGGATTTCGGGAGAGATCAAACCGCAGCCGCCGGACGAGACGAAAGCAACATATTGCAAGCCTATCGGGCGCAAGGACGGGAGAATCAACTGGAGTGAGCCAGCCGAAGAAATATACCGCAAGCACCGGGCCTATCAGCCCTGGCCGGGAATTTTTACTTCTTATGACAAAAACGGACGCCTGTTCAGACTGAAATTAATCAGTATTTCTGCCGAACAGAAAGCCAGCGCTGGAAAAAAACCGGGCGAGGTTGTAAAATATGGTCAGGACGTTGGCGTACAAACAGGAAAGGGTTTGATTTTGCTAAAAAAAATTCAGCTGGAAGGCAAAAAGCCAATGAGTATTAATGACTTCATCCGGGGAAACCAGAATTTTATAGGAATTAATTTAGGAGGCTGAACCCATGAGATGCGAAAAAGAACAGCAGAGAATATTCATTGTTGGATTCGTTCTTATAATTTTTGTCATTGCCTGGTTTTTGCTGAAGCCGTTCGTTTTCGAGTCGGCCGAGAAAAGAAACCAGCGCGAAGAGCAAAAAATCAGCGAGGAAATTATAAAAGCTCCCTCTATTTCCGCTCAAGATTTATTCAAAAAAATAAAAAATGGATCAAAATTATTCATTCTTGACGCAAACAGCGTTTCCGATTTCAGCCACGGCCACATAGAAGCTTCAATTAATGTTGAGGCGGGCAAGGCCGGTGCGGAAATTTCCGGTTTGCCGGAGATTCAAAAAACGTCGGACATTATTGTTGTTGGAAGCGGCGATGATTTGGAAAGCGTGGCTTCCCTTGTCAATCGTCTGCTGGATTTGGGATTTGTGAACTGCAAATATCTCCAAGGAGGGATTTCCGGCTGGAGAGATCTAGGCTATCCGCTGATTTCGTCGGGAGCCTCGGGCGGAAACAGCTCGAAGGTGAAAAGAATTTCGATTGCCGGCATTGAAAAAGAATCCGAAATGAACCCGGATGCCATTCAGTTTCTTGATGTTAGGAGCAAAAGCGATTTTTCCCGCGAGCACATAATCCGAGCCGTTAACATTCCTCTCGCGGAAATCGAGACGCGAAAAAAAGAAATTCCGGTCGCGAAGAAGATAATCATTTATGGCGGAAACGAGGCTGAAGGTTATCAGGCGGCGTCAATTCTTTTTGATTTGAATCTTTTCAGTGTATATCAAATGGAAGGCGGAATTGAAGAATGGAAAAGTGCGGGAGGAAAAATAGAAAGCGGCAGATAGGAGTTGTTAGCCGGCAGAGAGGGCTATCTCACAATTGCCAGAATATCTTCGTTTTTCACGAGCAGGTATTCCTTTTCTTCTACCTTAATCTCATTTCCGGAATACTTTGAGTAAATCACTTTTTGTCCGGGCTTTGCTCTGATTTTTTTGTCATCTCCAATGGCGATTATAGTTCCCTCCTGCGGTTTTTCTTCGCTGGTATCGGGAAGAACAATTCCCGAAGCGGTTTTGGCGTCTGATTTTGCCGGCTCAACAAGCACGTTTTCGCCCAAGGGCTGGATTTTTGGCTTAGACATAAATGGAAAATTTATTTATTAGCCGAATTGTTGTTTCTAAATATAAATACTAATAATTTCTTTGGCAAATGTCAATAGGTCAGATAACTTTCTTTTTTACGGGCTGGTTTTCACCGAGTGATTCTATATCGGCTTGCGGCTTTCGGGAAACAAAGAAAATATAAATTATTTCAAGAATTGCCAGAGTATTGAGAATCAGAATGGCGATGAACCAGCCGATATCCCTTCTTCGCGCCGCCCTCCAAAGCGCAACACCTTTCCAGGGAAGAGCCCAGAGAATGACGGCGAATAAAATCCATTGATGAGTTGCTAGGTAATCCATAAAATTTAATTTATTATAAACAATGTTAAAACTATAATTCAGCAGACGAATCAGTATGTGTCAAGTACTCATTTCTCGCAAAAGCAGGAAGCGCTGGATCTAGTCTTTGAAAGAAAGGCGGGCTAAAAGGTAAGATAATAATGATTCAGCTCCTTGGTTTAGGTTGACTCCTTTTTCCTCTAATCCGTCATATACTCCACCCGTATTCTGATCAACCAT
>Ga0210049_1000043_pt1 | contig 75315 bp, 75 predicted proteins | sample CryGeyCG2014_300_2_FD_183964 | JGI IMG/M metagenome (GOLD analysis project Ga0210049, IMG submission 183964) | Groundwater microbial communities from aquifer - Crystal Geyser CG06_land_8/20/14_3.00 (SPAdes) (version 2) | ecosystem: Environmental > Aquatic > Deep subsurface > Groundwater | place... | reverse complement strand
TTGTTCGAGCTCGGATAATTCACGCGAACGCGCCAATTCTACCGCCTCAACAAGCGTCTGAAATGCCTTGAGGTAGTTATTGAATCGCTGTTTCCACCGAATGTCTTGCATATCTTGATCCTCCTTCATACCAGTTATCGAATTGTTTTCATTGTTTCCCGCCACTCAATTTTTTCTGAGATTTTTGGAATGGCAAATAATTTTCCGTCGCGACATCGGTAAGATATTTTTTACCATCTGCCGCTTCCAATTTCAGTTGGTCACATTTTGTGACGACCTCACTTCCTTCTTCTTTTAACCGGTTTTTCAATGTCGTCCAATAACTCTGGGCTTTCTTATGTTCATATTGTCCCGTTAAAGCAGCTATAATATCCACTATTGAAAAAAACCATGTTTCAGTTTTTTCATCATAATGCCGCCGAATTTTGAAATTTTCAAAAACAGCTAAAGTATTTTTCACAATATCTTCTTGATTTTTTAATGATTATCGTTATTTCTTCATCCAGCGTTTTCATCTCATCCAGAATTTTTCCCGGTTCACGCAGTGTTGTTTCATCCTTTTTATGCGGATTCTTGACTGATAAATCAAAAGTTGCCTTATCCACATCAGCGATATCAACCGACCACGAGTTTTCCGAATCAGCTTTAGTCTTTTGGAGTTTTACAAAATCAGCTATATCGTTTTCATTCAACGGATTGGTCTTGCCGAGGTTCCGATCAAGACTAAGCTGATAGAACCAAACCTTGTGCGTCGGCATGCCTTTTTCAAAAAATAACACTACGGTTTTAACACCTGCTCCGGTAAATGTGCCTCCGGGCAAATCAAGCACCGTATGCAGACTACAGTTTTCCAAAAGCAGCTTGCGTAAACTTACTGATGCATTATCGGTATTGGACAAAAAGGTATTTTTGATAACCACCCCTGCCCGACCGCCAGCCTTCAGAATTTTAATAAAATGCTGGAGAAATAGAAATGCGGTCTCGCCGGTTTTAATGGGGAAGTTTTGCTGTACCTCGGCGCGTTCCTTACCGCCAAATGGCGGATTGGCGAGAACAATGTCATAGCGATCTTTTTCTTGAATGTCAGCGAGGTTCTCAGCCAGCGTATTAGTATGCACAATATTGGGTGCTTCAATACCATGCAAAATCATATTCATCGTGCCAATAATATAAGCGAGCGATTTCTTTTCTTTACCATAAAAGGTTTTCTTCTGTAAGGTATCAGCATCTTTAGTGGTCAAATTCTTGCTGGTTTTAAGATACTCAAAGGCTTCACACAAGAATCCTGCCGAACCTACTGCACCGTCATAAATTTTGTTTCCGATTTCAGGTGCAACCACTTTCACGATAGTCTTGATAAGCGGCCGGGGTGTGTAGTATTCGCCGCCGTTTCTGCCCGCGTTTCCCATGTTCTTGATCTTATCTTCATACAAATGCGACATTTCATGTTTTTCGGCATGGGAACGGAAACGCAGTTCGTCTATTAAATTAACGATCTCGCGTAGATTATAACCACTTTGGATTTTGTTTTTAAGCTCGTTAAAAATCTCACCAATCTTATACTCAATGGTGTCGGCGCTTTCGGCATTGGTTTTAAACTTTTTCAGATAGGGAAACAATTTATGGTCAACAAAATCTTTCAAGTCATCGCCACCGAGGGCTTTGTGGTGGTCAAGCTTGCCGTCTTTACCCTTGGGAACAGCCCAAACTTCCCAGCGATATTCCGGACTAATAATACCCGCATGGGCTTTGCCCGACAGCTTTGCCGCAGTTTTCTTATCCTTCTCGAGATCATCCAAATATTTCAGGAAGAGAATCTATGAGGTCTGCTCCACATAATCCAGCTCGCTGCTGCACCCAGCATCCTTGTGTAAAATATCGTCAATATTCTTAAAGGTTTGTTCAAACATTTGATTAGCCGTCCTTTTCCATATTAATTCACTTATCATATTTTAGCGATTTTCTCATCTTATTTTAATCTACTAAATGCCCTTTCCACCGTTTCTATAGTTTGTTCAATATCCTCAGCCGTATGTGCCAAACCCACAAACCATGCCTCCAGTCTGGACGGTGGCAAATAGATACCGTCATTCAGCAGAGAATTAAAAAATGCAGCATATTTTTCACTATCAGATGTCATTGCCGTGGAATAGTTTGTAACGCTTGTCTCAGTAAAAAACACAGAGAACATGGAGGCCATACGATTAATGGTAATAGTAACCCCTGCCTTCTTTGCTGCTTTTTGTATTCCATCCACTAGTTTCGTGGTGTGTTTATCTAAAAACTCATATACCCCTATTATGCTTAACATTTTCAAGGTAATTAATCCTGCCTGAACAGCAACAGGGTTGCCAGAAAGCGTTCCTGCCTGATATACCCCGCCAATTGGAGAGATACATTCCATAATTTCTCTTTTGCCACCATATGCTCCTATTGGAAAACCGCCACCAATTATCTTTCCCAGACAGGTAATATCCGGTGTAATACCATAAACTTGTTGTGCCCCACCATAGGAAAGCCTGAATCCTGTGATAACCTCGTCAAAGATAAGCAGGCTACCATACTCTGTGGTTATCTCACGAAGCCCCTCCAGAAACCCTTCTTGAGGCAGAACCACGCCCATATTTCCGCAAACAGGCTCAACAATTATAGCCGCAACATCCGTATCCATTACTTGTTTTACAGCCTCAAGGTCATTATATGGAACAACTGTTGTGTATTTCGCTATATCTGCTGGTATGCCCAGGCTATCTGGTATGCCAAATGTAGCCGCTCCAGAACCAGCCTTAATCAACATACTATCTGCATGTCCATGATAACATCCTTCAAACTTGATTATTCGATTTCTATTAGTATAGCCCCTTGCCAGCCTGATGGCACTCATGACTGCCTCTGTACCAGAGCTAACCAATCGTACCTGCTCTATGCCGGGAACAGCATCCACAATGGTTTCAGCCAGTTCTACCTCTAATGGTGTTGCTGCCCCAAAACTTGTGCCATTTTCCATCGCATCCCTGACAGCACTAATTACACTAATCTCTGCATGACCAAGAATAATTGCACCCCATGAACATATATAATCAATATACGAATTTCCATCTACATCGAATATCTTTGAACCATTGCCCTTGTTGATAAATCGAGGTGTCCCACCCACAGACTTAAAGGCACGAACAGGGCTATTGACCCCGCCAGGGATGTATTCCTTTGCTTTTTCAAATAAGATGCGGGATTCTTGGATATTCATTATGATATTCCTCCTTCAAATATGACTTGTGCCTCTCCCTTTAAGAAGAGGGAGGTTATATTACCCTCATCCTGTTCAAGGTAAATGATTAAAACCTCGCCACCCTTAGTAGTTACCCTTACCGGTGATGAGACCATTCCCAGAATTAAACAGATACAGGCAGAGGCAGAAGAACCTGTGCCACAAGCCAGTGTCTCATCCTCAACACCGCGTTCATATGTCCGCACCTTGATGTGGGAATTGTCTACTATCTCAACAAAATTAACATTTGTTCCTGCTGGCTGAAATGCGGGGTGATAGCGAAGTTTTCGGCCAAGACTAACGACATCTATGGCATCTACATTATCTACCAAAAGCACGGTATGAGGAACACCGGTGTTGATATGATGAATGGACGGATAATCATCAATCTTCATATTTAACCGAATATCAGTTGGCTGGGTAAGTTGTATCTTTATCTGTTCATCGGCTACCTCCGCATTAATCATCCCTGCCAGTGTTTCAAATCTCATCACCCTTGCAGCAATGCCCTTCAAATAGGCATACGAAGCGATACATCTTGCCCCATTACCGCACATCTCTGCCTCTGAACCATCTGCATTTATAATCCTCATTTTGAATAGGGCATGGCTTGATGATTCCAGCACAAGAACCCCGTCCGCACCTATTCCCCTTTTTCTATCACACCATTTTCTTACCAAGAGTGAGTCAATATGAATGCACTGCTCCATATTGTTTATGACTATGAAATCATTGCCACTGGCACACATCTTGACAAATGGAATGAAGTCGTATTTTTGGCACATGCTGGTATTCTCCTCGTAATTGTTTAATATTTTGCGATCTAACTAATGCCTCAGTCACTTTACCGCTCCTTCATTGCTGACGACTCGCCAAGCAGATAATATTCATGCAGTTTTTCCTGCAACACCTTTTTGGGAATTAGCTTTATCTTATACTCAGCTATCATTGCAGGGGAAAGATTGCGACTCAAAGCGTATTCCACCACTTCATCGTCCTTTGATTTACAGAGGATTATGCCCACACTAGGATTTTCATCAGGCTTTCGGATATCTCTATTCAGTGCCTCAAGGTAAAAATTCAACTTTCCCAGATACTCTGGCTTGAAATCGTCTATTTTTAACTCAAACATTACGAGACATCGCAGTCCGCGATGGAAAAATAAGAGATCGATAAAATAATCGTTTTTACCGACCTGGATCCGATATTCCTGCCCGACAAAAGCAAAGTCTTTGCCGAATTCCAGAATAAAATTTTTCAGGTTAGAGACAATACCTTTGCTCAAATCATTTTCGCTGTGGGCTTCAGACAGATTAAGGAAATCAAGAATATAAACATCCTTGAATACTTCCGGAGCATTGGGATGCTTTTGTGTCAGCGATGTAGGCACTTTTTCCATGGAAAGCACAACGCGTTCAAATAAACCGCTGTCAATCTGGCGCTCAAGTTCACGGACGGAATATTTTTCCTGTACGGTAAGCCGAAGATAAAATTCTTTTTCTTCAATAGTTTTTGTTTTGGAAATAATATGCAGGTGGCTGGACCAGCTTAATTCTCTCAACAGTGTTGAGAGTTTTGGATATTCGCGGTATGCCTCATAAAACTGCTTCATACGCCATAGATTTTGCGAAGAATAACCTGTTGAATCAGGAATGTTTTCCTGTAGATGCACAGCCAGCTGAGTCACGACTCCCTTGCCCCATTCTTCGCTTTCGACTCTTATGCTGATATATCTTCCAATTTGCCAGTAAAGCTCGATCAATTCTTGATTAACGCTTCGCAACGCATTAAAATGGGCTTTTTTAATTAACTGAACAACTTCGCTAAACTGACTATCAAACAATTTTATAATCTTCATTCAATCACCTCTTATTTTTTCCTTTCGGCTTATTCTGCAAAGTCTCTTTCTCGGCTTTAATCGTCTTAAGCAATGCTTCGGGCTGAATTCTCGCCGGATATTATACTCAAGTGGGGCATAAATTGCGATTTTTTCGGTGAGGATTAATCAAGGAGAGCAAGGCGTGAAGGTGAGCAATAGTGTACTATTGCGAACCTGAACAACACAGCTATCGTTGATTAAGACCAGCGAAAAACGCAATTTATGTCCCACTTGAGTATAAGTCCAGATGCTCTTTTCGCCACTGCTCAGTCAGCATGCCTTCAAAAGCATGCTTGAGGATGCTTTTGCGCAGGGCTTCGGATTTTATTTCTTGTAGTCAATTAAATTTCCTAAAGTTATGTAAGCTGTCTCCTTCTTTTCTACTGCTGATACCATTCAAATTGTCTTAATTCTTATTTGTGTCTTAGTGTCTTAGTGGCGTGAACGGTTACAGTCTGTTCCTACACAAGCCCTATCGTTTCATCCCATCCATACATAATATTCATATTCTGCACAGCCTGCCCAGATGCCCCTTTGGTCAAATTGTCAATTGCAGAAACAATAATAACCTTATTAGTTCGCTTATCAAGATTTACCCAAATGTCACAATAATTGGTTTCCCGAACATCAGCTGTCTGAGGTATCTTGTCCAGAATGCGGATAAACGGCTCATCTTGATAAAATCCTTGATACAGAGAGGATAAGTCATCTTGAGTTATCTCTTTTTCCAGAGTAAGATACATAGTACTCAACATACCCCGATTAATAGGAAGCAAATGTGGGCTGAATATTACCCTTACCTCAGAACCAGCAAGCATGGATAGCTCTTGCTCCATCTCCGGAATATGTCGATGGACACCAATATTATAAGCAGTAAAGTTTTCGTATCGATTGACAAAATGTGTGGTTGGGGAGGGCGTTTTACCGGCACCGCTAATCCCTGACTTTGAATCAACGATAATCTCTAATTTCACTATTTTCTGTTTAATCAATGGGGCACAGCCAAGGATAACTGTAGTAGGATAACACCCTGGATTGGCTATTAATCTGGCATTCTTGATCCTGTCTTGATATAACTCCGGCAGTCCGTACACTGCTTCGGACAAGAGAGATGGTGCTGTATGCTCTTCATGATACCACTGGGAATAGACCCCTGCATCCCTCAACCTGAAGTCCGCAGAAAGGTCAACCACCCGTTTCCCTGCCTTCAAGAATTCCGGCACCAGACTCATAGAGGTCTTATGTGGCAAAGCAAGGAATATCAAATCACAGGTCATACCAAATGATTGTGCATCCTTGAACACCTGACATTCCATATCAAACCTTTTCTTAAACTGACCAAATATGTTTGAGATAGGGGTAGGCTTATCCAGACGGGCAGCCATCTCTGTAATCTGTACCTCTGGATGTTTTAACAATATTTGAATCAACTCAGCTCCAGCATATCCGGTAATGCCAAGAATACCAATTTTTAGCATTTTCCACCTCTTACAGATTCTTCAATATCTCTATGGTATTACATGGATCAGAACTATTAAAAACAAACGAGCCAGCAACCAGAATCTCTGCCCCTGCCTCAACCGCTTGTTTTCCGGTAACAATATTTATCCCACCATCAACCTCAATCTCTACGGAAAGGTTATCTCTTTCTATCAACCCCTTAGCCTCTCTAATCTTTGGCAAAACCTCCGAAATAAACCCCTGTCCGCTCCACCCCGGATTAACACTCATTATCAGCAACAGATCAATTTCTCCAAGCAGGGGAATAATAATTTCCAATGGAGTTGGCGGATTAATGGACACACCAGCCTTTACACCAGCATCCTTAATCATCCGTATGGTTGGCAATAATTCATCCCGGCATTCAGCATGGATGGTAATAATATCTGCACCTGCCTTGATAAACGCAGGGATAATTTGGGCTGGATTGGTGATCATCAGGTGGACATCAAATAGCAGTTTGGATTTACTTCGTATGGCTGAAACAACTACCGGACCAAAGGTAATATTATTGACAAAGTGTCCATCCATTACATCAAGATGGAGCATATCAGCTGTTTGTTCGATGCGTTTTATTTCTTCCGCCAGACATGAAAAGTTTGCGGATAATAACGATGGGGCAATTTTTATCATGGTATTTGTTTTCCCTTTCTTCCTTGTGCCTTCTTTCGGGCGAACACATAGGTTCGCCCCTACTTTTATTCCCCTTCCTGTGGCAATGCACTTCCCTCAGAAAGATATGCTGAAATAGTAAGGGTAACTGTTCCACCCCTTGTCACTTTTTTACCGGCAAAAGGAGATTGATTAATAACCATATTTTGTTCCACAGTCTCAGCGGCTTCTTCCTTTATTTCTAAGTTTAATCCCATTTCATCCAATAGCTTTTTGGCTTCAGTAACAGGGGTGTTTATAAGGTCAGGCATATAAAAGGTTGGAGAATTGGGTCCACTGCTGACAATTAAGCTTACACCTGTATTCGTTGGTACTCTTGTTCCGGGTATTGGTATCTGAGAAACGATGTAATTTGGTGGAATGGTGGAAGAATTGGCATAAGAAATAGATTTTACCTGCAACCCGCAATAATTTTCAGACTCTATGCGACAAAGATTTTCTTTAACCTCTGAAAGGGAAAGCTCACAAAGACTTGGGGCAACTATCATATTTCGGCCAGAGCTCAGGGTTATCTCTATCTTTCTCTTTGGTTTTACCTCAGTGCCAGGCAAAGGGTTTTGAGCAATAACATAATCCTTTGGAAGGGTATCATGTGGTTTATAGACCTCTTTTATCCCAAGCCGCTTTTTGCTCAATATCCCAATGGCTGAAACCCTGTCATTACCCATTAAATCAGGCACCTTAATAACATCCTTTGAAGATGGACATAAAAGGATAAATACCGTGATGCTTGCCACAGTAATGGTCAAAAATATGCACAGTAGCAAAACCTTTAATATAATAGACCAAACAGAATTTTCTTTTTGCATCACGATAAAGATTCCTCACAGTAAGTTCGGAATGACAGATGGAGCCCACAAGCAGGATCGAACTGCTGACCTCATCCTTACCAAGGATGTGCTCTACCAACTGAGCTATGTGGGCTATTCTAAATACTCACGGAAAGCATAGCATAAAATAGGCACTCTGTCAAGGAAAATTTGCAACTTGCATGGAATTCCGATATGAGATTTGATTGCACCAATATTTTGCAAAAAAACACTTGACAAATTCATCATTATATGCTAATATTATAATATAACAATTAAGGAGGTCGCTGGTGGAACAAAAGCTTTACGAACTTCATGCTCGGATGTGTCAGGTGTTTACCTCACCCAAGCGGTTAGAGATATTGAATCTTCTCAAGGATAAGGAGTTGTCTGTGAATGAATTAGCTGATTTGGCTGACATCCCGCAGTCAAATCTTTCCCAACATTTGACTATCATGCGTGAAAAAGGTATGGTGAATACACGAAGAGAAGGAACAACTATTTACTATTCTCTGGTTAATCCCAAAATTATTCAGGCGTTTGATATTATTCGCGAGATACTTCTGGAGAAATTGGCACAGACAGAAAAATTATCCAAGAAGTTGCATGAAATTTAAGGAGGTGTGAGATGACAGAAACATATGAAACTTTTGTGAAGAAAAGAAGGATTAGGCAATTTGTTATGACTATTGCTTTTCTCATCGTTCTTATTGGAGGCTGGCGATATCCCCTTTTGGGTTACTTTATTCCTTTCTGTATGCTACTTGGGATAGGGATAGGTTTGGTAAAGGGACGGAAATGGTGCGACTGGTTTTGTCCAAGAGGAAGTTTCTGTGATGTTCTACTCAAGCCTATAAGTCCCAGCAGAGAAATTCCTCAATTTTTCAAGGGGTTGCCTTTAAGAATAGGTGTGCTTTCCTTTCTTATGGCAATGATGACCATCCAGATTATTAACCATTGGCCAGATCCATATAAGATTGGCATGTTTTTTATAATACTCCTCACGGTTACTACCATCATAGGGCTTATTCTGGCTTTAATCTTTCACCAGCGAACATGGTGTTATCTTTGTCCTATTGGTTCAATGGCAAACTGGGTGGGCAGAAAAAGATATCCATTGAGGATAGATGCTAATCGTTGCCCAGAATGTAAATCCTGTTATGAAATATGTCCAATTCAGGTTGCACCATTTAAGTTTAAGGAGAATGGGGTTGTAACTGATGGTGATTGTTTGAAGTGTGGGCTTTGCGTATTAGATTGTCCAAAGAAGGCATTAAGTTTATAGGGAGGAATATATGACAGAAAAGAAAACACAGGATTGTATGGTTTGTGGTCAGGGGCTTAAGTATTTAACCTTACCAATCCCTGCTGTCTGCACATATTGTGGTAAGGAAGAAGAGGGATACTTTATCTGTCTGAGCGGACATTATGTTTGCGAGGGGTGTCATGGGAAGGATTCATTGGAAATAATCACTCAATTTTGTCTGACCTCAAAATCTACCAACCCTCTGGAGATGGCTAATACCATCATGAACCATCCAAAGATACACATGATTGGACCGGAGCATCATCCTATGATCGCCGGTGTGCTAATGGCTGGCTATCGGAATTTGACAGGCAAGGTTGGTGATGATGAGATCCGGGAGGCAATTAAACGAGGAGCTACCATTCCTGCCGGCTATTGTGGTTTTTACGGTACAGATGGGGCAGCCATTGCTTGCGGAATAGCCATAAGCGTTATTCTAAAGGCTACTCCTTTATCTGATACAGAGAGGATAATGGCTAATGTGATGACCTCCCGTGCCTTATCTGCTATTGCCAGTTATCGAGGAGCAAGATGCTGTAAACGGAGTACATGGGTAGCCCTTGAGACCGCAGTAGAATATATTCGTGAAGTGTTGAAGGTGAAAATGGAATATATCCCGGCTGCAGAATTAAAATGCACGCATAGTCATAGAAATACGCATTGTAATCAGATGGATTGTAGATTTTACATTATTGGATAGGAGGTGTGATATGTTTCGGTTGTGTATTTGTTTGATTGCTATGAGTTTTATTGGGTGCCAATGTCCTGTGCAAGGGAAGCAGGAGTCAGGAGTTAGGAGTCAGGAAACAGAAGCCCAAATCCAGAATCCTGCACCATCAAATGAAAGCCTTGCTCCAGCTAAGGGCACAGAGACTGTAGCGGTAGTAGTTCAGCAAAAGCCTGAAAAGCCTGCTGAGGTTACTAATATTCAATGGGTTAATTCTTTTGATGAGGGGTTGAAGATGGCTAAGGCGAGGAATTGTCCATTGATGGTTGATTTTTATGCTGAGTGGTGTGGATGGTGTAAAAAATTGGATAAAGAGACATGGACAGACAAGAATGTCATCCAACTTGCCCAGAGGTTTGTTTGCGTTAAGATAGATTGTGATACAGATAGGCAAACCCCTGCCAGATATGGGGCAAGATCACTGCCAACCATTCTATTTATAAACTCTGATGGAAAGGTTATTCATCAGGTGATTGGGTACAGGAATTCAGAGGATATGATTACGGAGATGAATAAGGCAGGGCAATAGTTCACCGCAGAGAGCACAGAGCACACAAAGGCGAGAAGGAGGAAATGCGATGAAAATTATCAATAAGTTATTATTTTGGCTGGAAATGTTTTTAGGGCTGATAATCCTATCCATTGTTATTTTTGGGCTGGTGATGTTTATAGGATTGATAGCTCAACACCAGATTACTTCATGGAGTGAATTCCACTCAACCTTTGAGATAATTATGAGCAATATTTTTCTTCTTGTCATAGGGTTAGAGATGGCGGTAATGATGATTTGACGAAAGATAGAACTCCTACCTGAGATATTAGCCTTCGTCATTGCCAGAAAATTGTTGCTCCTTACCACAAATATTTACGAGATTATACTTGGTGTCCTTGCCATTGCCGGATTATTTGCTGTTCGTAAATATTTGGCTAAATGTGAAACATATATTCGGTTTGAACGATTAGTCGCAAGTGGTGAGATTAAGCCGGAGAAAAAAGGTGAGGAAAATGGAAATTAAAGCATTGTTGTTACAGAAGATATTAATCTGATGGATAAGATTCAAAATAATTTTTATAAGGGGGTGATACGATATGTGCTGTAAATGTGGAGTTAAAAAACAGGAAAAGCCAGTACAGTATAAATGTACTTGCGGAACAGATTGTGAATGCCATATCATCGAGTTTGATGAAGAGCCAAAGGCAGTACCTTGCTGCTGTGGTGTTCCAATGGAACGAATAAAATGATGAGGAAAATCAGACAGGATAACAGGATTACAAGATGATTATCTTGTCCATCCTGTTAATCCTGTCAAAGAGAGAAAATAAATGCCGGAATTCCCAGAGGTAGAAACCATTGTCAATGGCTTGCAGAAGCAGATAATAGGGAAAAAGATTGTGAGGGCAAGGGTAGTTTTGCCCAAGATAATCAGGGGCAATGTAGGAGATTTTATCACCTTGATCTCATTTTTCGCGTTTTTTGCGCTTTTCGTAGTTATCTCTTGATAGCTGAGTAGTTACATTTAATGTTGATAAAGCCAACAAATAATGGTCAATTGTCAATTATTTCTCTGCCTCTGCCTTTAACCTTGCAGCCTGTTTTTTTATCAACTCAGCTAATGCCCCCTTGGCATAAATACTTTCCGGATAGACCTGTTGAAGTTTCAGGTATGATTGAGAGGCATTTTTATAGTCCTTGAGTTTTTCATAACACTCAGCAATATGATAGAGGGCATGTGGTGACATATCATTTCCAGAAAAATTCTCCAGTACCTTTTGCCAGGCATTGATAGCCTCTTTATATTTCTGTTGAGCATAGAGGGTCTCTGCTTTAGCATACTGGGCATATGGTGTCCAATATGCTGCTGGATATTCCTCCAATATTTTACTATACTCATTGATAGCTTCCATATAGCTGCCCTGTTCCTGAAGTGATTTTGCTTCTTCATACAAGTCTTTAGCCTTTTTATTGCTTAATTTTTCCTGAATAATCGCTATTGTCCCTGTTGCTGCCTGAGCATATATTGTCTGTGGATATTTTGCAACCAATTTCTTAAATTGTTCTAATGCCTTGTCCAGATTCCCCTGCTCATAACATCGTTGAGCTGCTGCGTATTCCTCGCCAATCTGTTCTGTGCTTACCCCTGACAATTGCTGGATCATCTTTTGTGACTTTTGAGCCTGATTTGTTTCTGGATATTCCTCTGTAATACTCTTGAACCCCTGCTTTGCCTTTTCATACTCACCCATGTTATAATATCTTTGAGCAATCTCAAAAAGTCTTTCTATCCTTCGATACTTGAGGGAACTGCTTGCATCATCTATTCCTTTCTTTGCCAGTGTAGCATAACTACTGTTTGGATATTCTAATAATATCTTTTGAAATATTTCAATTGCCCGATAATAATCCTCATTTCCAAGGTATTGGATGGCTTTTTTATACAGGTCATCAGATTTATCAGGTTTAATAGCGGCAGTAACATCAGAGAGGGAAGGTTTTTCTTCTTTGGGCTTTTCTACTGCAACCTCTTTGTTCAATGGTTTTCTGTCTGAGATTGCGAGGTTTGGGGTTTGGGGTTCTACCTCCTGCTTTTTGCCTCTTGCTTCCTGTTTCTGTGTCTTTGTTCGTTCTCCTCCCTCTGCCTTTTTTTCTTCAGCCTGTTGGATGGCAACCTTAGAAGAGGTTTCTGCCAACATTTTATTGATCTCAGCCAAGAGAGGCTCTGCTTCTTTGGCTGATGGACTATCTGGATATTCCTGCATTATCTGTTCCATGGATGTCTTAGCTGCTACAAGGTTTCCCTTTTCACAGTTCTCCTTTGCAATATTTAATAAACCAGATAATTTCTCTTCCTTAATCAAGTCAGCTATCTTTGGAAGAACCTTTTTTGTTGGATCCATATAATCACCTTGAGGGTAATTTTTTATAAGGGTTTCAAACATTTTTTGAGATTCAGCATATTCTTTTAATCGAAAATGGCACCATCCAGCAGAATACATGGCGTAATCTATGTATTTGGAATCAGGATAATTAGCGATAACCTTTTTATATTCAGGAAGTGCTTTGCCATAATCTTCCTCATAATAGTATGTTTCTCCTATCTTTAATCTGGCATAATGACTGTATTTGCTTTTTGGAAATGCCTTCATAAATTCTTGGAATACGCCTCTTGCTCCTGAATAATCCTTTGCCTTGAACAATGCCTTAGCCTTTTCAAGGGTATTGAGTTCATTGCCAAGTTTTTGTTCTTCCGTTTGTCCTGTTTTTTCAGGCTTTTTATAATTCCCTTTATCAAGGGGGAGTAGGGGGGGTGTTGCCTTCTTAGCAGTCTTCTTTTGCGTCGTCGAATTACCCAAAATCTCTGTCAAGCAGACCTGAGCATATTCAGCCTCAGCGGTATTGGGATATTCTTTTATTGTTTGACGATATGCCTCAGCAGCTTTTTCTCGAGCATCTATACGCCAGTAACAATTTCCCAATTTATTATACGCTTTAGAAACAAAGGAGGAATCTGGATGAAGGTCAATTACTGCCTGATAAGAGCGTAATGCCTCTGGATAATTCTTCTGTTTATACAGGCATTCACCCATATTATACTCTGCCTCAGCCGATTGCTTGCCCTCTGGAGCAAATGTGAGATATTTTTCAAATAATTCATAGGCACCATCATATTCTTCCTTTTGAAAAGCTATCTGTGCCTGCTCATAGTAAATCTCTGGGTCAGTGGCATATAGATTTGATGAAAGACATGTGAGTAAAATAAGTATCAGTAGTATTTTTTGTAGCATATTCACGCTCTCCTTGTGGCAGATATCAGGGTATGATTAAAAACAACAAAGCATGCACATCAAAATAATTAACAATTGTCAATTATTTGTTGGCTTTATCAACATTAAATAGTAATTGTGAATTGTTAATAGCTAATTGATAATTGTCAATTAGCTGTATTTGTACTTGTGGGTAAGGATAAGGGCAAGGGTAGGGGGTGGAAAAATCTGGTAAAATTTTAAGGTGCGGTTTGCCCTGTGCCCTTTCAGTAATCGGATAATTTATCTTGTATACCCACAAATCCCTGCCCTTGGTGAATTTACCACAGGGAGCAGCATCTCTTCGCCACATTCATGCGTTTCACTGCACTTATCACAAATTATTCTCCGGTATATATGGAATCAAGCCCTTTTGATAGGCTAATTCTTGTATTTCTCGCGGCATTGTTCGCACATCCACAACTAAACTATTGATACTGAGCATCCACGCCATTGGGTTATTATCCATCAAGCTTGGCAAGCACCAATTAATGTCCAGCTGTGTCATACCCAAGGCATTGCGAACTGCCTTTGACTTAGTAAAACCTACACTCTTGCTAACACCAAATCCCTCACATAGATCAGCAGCACTCAGATAAGGTTCATTGTTTTTATCAAAAAGAAAATTTACAAAACCTAAAGCATATATGATGCCACAAGCCCATGTATTGGTGTGGACTTGTATTAAAGGGGATGGCCGTTTGCGACATAAAGCAGCAGTAACTTTATAGGCTAATTGAGCGTATTCCTCATTTAAGTTTTCTTTACAAAATTTATCTGTGAGTGCTACAATATCATCAAACACGGATTGCATTTGTTTTGGCACCTTTTCAGATTTAGGGATAATATTCATAAAAAACACCTCTATATGCTGACAATGTAATATTTATTATCCTAAGTCTCATCAATGAATTGCCTGTACCAAACTTGATTTGCCACTATTATTGGGACATATAAATATAGTTACAGGTGAGGCAGTTATAGATGTTGAGCTATGCAGCTTAAATCCCTTAAGGTCTATTTTGGTTATCATAATTCCTTCTCCTTCGCTACCTTCTTCTTCCTCCCAACAAGAGTAAAAGTCAACTTTGTCTCATCCTTAGCCGAAACATCAATTATAATCTTGCCCTTTTTGAATTTCCCTCTCAAGAGTTCTTCAGCCAGAGGATCCTCAATATACCTCTGAATAGCCCGACGAAGTGGTCTAGCACCGTAGGCAGGATCAAACCCCTTTTTAAACAAGAAGGCATGAGCCTCTGGTGTTAATTCAAGGGTTATTTCCTGCTCGCAAATTCGTTCATTCAGATTATTTACCATCATATCTGCAATTTTGTTGATATGTTCCTTAGCCAGGGTATGGAAGACAATAACATCATCAATCCGATTCAGGAATTCAGGATTAAATGTCTTTTTCATTTCAGCCATAACCTTATCCTTCATATCAATATAAATATTCTCTTTTCCTTTGGTTATAAATCCAAGGTCCTTTGCCTCAAAGATATCCCTTGCCCCGACATTGGAGGTCATGATTATTACGGTATTTCTAAAATCCACTGTATGTCCAAGGTTATCGGTCAGATGTCCATCCTCAAAAACCTGAAGCAGTATATTAAAGACATCCGGGTGTGCCTTTTCTATTTCATCTAAAAGAACCACAGAGTAAGGCTTTCTTCTTATTTTTTCTGTCAACTCTCCACCCTCTTCATAGCCGATATAACCCGGAGGGGCACCTACCAATCTGGATACTGCAAACTTTTCCATGAACTCAGACATATCAAGCTGAACAATTGCCTCATCATCATCAAATAAAAATTCAGCCAATGCCTTTGCTAGCTCTGTCTTACCCACACCCGTTGGACCAAGGAAAATGAACGAACCCATGGGTCTTTTGGGATCTTTCAAGCCTGTTCTTGCCCGACGCATGGCTCTGCTCAAGGCAGAGATTGCCTCATCTTGTCCTACAATCCTTGTATGGATTGCCTCTTCCATTTTCAAGAGTTTTTCGGACTCCTTTTCAACAAGCTTGTATACCGGAATACCAGTAAGTTTTGAGAGTATATCCGCAATATCATCAGGGACAATCTTTTTTTCAATAACCCCTTTTTCCTTTTCCCATTTTTGTTTTGTTTCATCAAGGTTTGTCCTGAGAATTCTTTCTGTATCCCTGAATTTAGCTGCTTTTTCAAACTCCTGGGCAGCAATAGCAGCCTCTTTTTCCTTAGAGATCTGGGCTATTTCCTGTTCTTTTTCCTTAAGGTCAAGGGGCATGGTTGTGGTTTGAAGTCTGGCTTTTGAACCAGCCTCATCCATAAGGTCAATTGCCTTGTCCGGAAGGAACCTGTCGGAAATGTATCTATCAGCGAGCTTTGCCGCAGCCTCTAAGGACTCATCTGTAAATTTTACCCGATGGTGTGCCTCGTATCTATCTCTCAGTCCCTTTAATATTTCAATGGTTTCATCTACTGATGGCTCCTCCACAATAATTGTCTGGAACCTTCTCTGCAGGGCAGCATCCCTTTCCACATATTTTCTATACTCATCCAGAGTGGTAGCACCAATACATTGCATTTCACCACGGGACAGGGCTGGTTTAAGAATACTTCCAGCGTCTAAAGCCCCTTCAGCTCCCCCGGCACCAATCAGGGTATGCATTTCATCAATAAACAGGATAACCTCATTTGATTGTCTTACCTCTTGCATTATCCTTTTTAGTCTTTCCTCAAACTCTCCCCTGTACTTTGTACCTGCAACTATGGCTGCCAGATCAAGGCACAATACCCGTTTATTAGCCAGTACCTCAGGTACCATGCCTGAGATGATTTGTTGGGCAAGCCCTTCAACAATAGCTGTTTTGCCTACACCCGGATCACCGATTAATACCGGATTATTCTTGGTGCGTCTGGCAAGGATTTGAACAACCCTTTCTATCTCATCTGCCCTGCCAACCACTGGATCAAGTTTATTTTCCTTTGCCAGCATGGTTAAATCTCGGGAAAAGGCATCTAAAACGGGTGTTGATGTTTTTTTTGGGTGAGTAGAAGTAGCCTGCTTTCCACTCGGCACACCGCCGCCAAGCAGTTTTATAGCCTCCTCCCTCACTGTATCAAGGTTTATGTTAAGGTTAATAAGTGCTTTTGCCCCAATAGTTTCACCCTCACGAATCAACCCCAGCAGCAGATGCTCTGTGCCAATATAATTATGCCCCAATCTCCTTGCCTCTTCTACAGACAACTCTAACACCCTCTTGGCATGGGGGGTAAAGGGCACATCACCATAGGTAAGTAACTCTGAACCCTTTGGTGCCAATTTTTCTACCTCAATGCGAATACTCTCCAGACTTATTCCAAGGCTGTTGATAACCTCAGCCGCTACACCCTCTCCCTCTCGCACCAACCCAAGCAGGATATGCTCAGTACCAACATAATCATGCCCCAATCTTTTTGCCTCTTCCTGGGCAAGTCCAAGAACCCTTCTTGCCCTTTCTGTAAATCGTTCAAACATTCTTCATTCCCTCCATTATCTTTTTTTGTACCACCCTTGCCCTGACCATATCCTTTTCTATGGGCGATTGTTGATCTTCAACCAAAATCTGAATATGGGCCGGCTGAACAGAGATTAATAATTCATTTAAGATTTTAATAGGAATATTCAGCAGATTAAGCCCTACCCCAAGCCTGACGGCTGATAATAATTCCATAACCTCTTGAGCAGAAATAATTCTGGCTGAACACAATAGAGCCATTGCCCTATAAACCCGATCTTCTATCTGTACTCTGGATTGTTTCAATATCTGTTCCCTGGCAGATTGTTCCTCATGAATTATCTTTTGGGTTGTTTTTTCTACATTATCAAGTATTTCTTCCTCTTGCCGGCCAAGTGTAACTTGATTTGATATCTGGAAGAGATTGCCTGATGATTCCGTTCCTTCACCATATAATCCACGGATAGCCAGTCCAAGATGAGATACAGCCTGCAATATCTTTCCTATTTGTTTGGTAATGCTCAATGCCGGCAGGTGTATCATCACTGATGCCCTTAGCCCTGTGCCAACATTGGTAGGACAGGCAGTTAAATATCCCCATTCAGAGGAAAAGGCATACTCTATTTTTTCAGACATCCTATCATCTATTTTGCTGATAACATCCCATGCAGCATTTAATTGAAGCCCTGAGGAAAAGGTCTGGATTCTTAGATGATCCTCCTCGTTGACCATGATATTTACCGACTCTTTATCCCCAATTACCACGGATGCAATCTTACTCTTAGCATGTTCCGGACTGATCAAATGCCTTTCCACTAAAAATTGCCGTATCAAGGAATCAGCTTGTTCCAGATCTACGATTGTTGCATTTGGCAGAAAAGCGTTATTTTTTATGGCATCCTTTATCAAAGAGATAATCTCTCTGAGATATTTTTCCTTTGCCCAACAGGTAAAGGGCATTCTGACTATATTTCGAGCCAGCCTTAACCTGCTGCTAATCACTATTTCTGCTGCTGGTCCTTTTCCATCAAGCCAGGCAGCAGGGTTTTCAAGGAATGTTTTCAGTGTCATTGTTTTCCTCCTTCAGGGACGATTTCAGACTGTTCCATGGCTTTAATCATATCCCTCAATTCAGCTGCTTTTTCAAACTCCTCCGCCGTAATAGCAGCTTGCAACTCTCCTCGAAGTCTAACTATTATTGTAGCTGTATCATCCTCTATCTTTGGGCTGATAGATACAGTGGCTGGGTGTTTTCCAGTATGTCTGGTACTGCCATGAATCTTTCGAAAGATTGCTGGAAGTTTCTGGGAAAAAGCCTGATAACACTCACTACACCCAAACTTACCCCGCTCACAAAAGCCTGGATAGCTCAAACCACAATTCTTGCATCGCAGCTCAACCTCCTGAGGAGCAATCGATCCCGGTTCAACCAATCCACCCAGCAGATTTGTAATAGAAATCTGGTTTATTGTCAAAATCCCTTTTTCTTGAGCACACTTTTCGCATAGCTGCAAATCCCTTTGCTTATCATTTATAATTTCCTTATAAAATACCGTAGCCTCATTTTGCTTACATATCTCACAAAGCATCAATAGCCTCCTTCGGTGACGAAACACTTATCTCTATTTATATCACAAAGAATCGAAAAAGTCAAGCATAAAAACTGAACAAACCAGGGCAAACGCATCTAAATTTGTTCGAAACTGTCTCATTACAACAATGAGGAGTGAAAAATACAGTATTGTTGTTTTTTCCACCCCCTACCCCCCGACAACCTTATCGTGTCCCACATCTTTTGCTGAACAATTTAAGATGGGGATAAGTCATTACTATTACGCATGTTATATCTGTTGACTTATGCAGTCATACTAATTGTGATTAATCTTGCTTTCATAGAAGTGTTATGAAACGGGAAAAGGAAGATTGGAAAAAGATGAAAAATAGGATTGACAGATAACAGTCCATATGATGATGAAGTATATGGCACATTGTCTTGAATATAAATAGAACTTTTTCTTGTCAGGTGGAGTATACCGTCCATATCCTTCCACCATCTGCCAATACCCTTCCCGTAACCCCCGACTTATCTTCCCTGCCATTCCATCCCCAACCATTCTTCCATCCACCACAGATACCGGCAATATCTCAATGGTAGAGTTGGTAAGAAACACCTCGTCCGCTGTAAACAGGTCATACCTTGTAAACGGTACCTGTCTGGTTCTCATCCCTGTCTGCATGGCTATTTCAAGCACACACTGTCGAGTAATCCCATTCAACAATCCAAGATATGGCGGTGGGGTAATAAGCAATCCATTCTTGACCATAAAGATATTGCTGACCGTACCCTCAGTCACGAAACCTTGATGATTCAGAAATACAACCTCAAATGGGTTATTCCTGTTTGCCTCTGCCCTGGCAATAACACCCGGCAAAAAGTTTGATGATTTTGCTTGTGGCATGGGTGGTTGTTTGACAAGGGAAGTGGTGGTAATTAGGACACCTTTTTCATAGTATTCTTGTGGATATACAGGAAGGGATGATACAATTACCATCAAATTTCCATTGGCAATGCTTATTCTGACAGATGCTCGTTCAAGTCTGGCATTTTCAAGTACATTGCAGCATATTTCTTCAATCTCCTCACTCACATACGAAACATTCATTCCCAGAAATTTTGCAGACATGAAGAGCCTTTTGATATGCTCAGACAGCTTGAATATCTTGCCGCCATATGCCCGCATGGTCTCAAACACACCACCATCAAAGAATAAATCATACCTTGCCTGTTCTTTTGGGATATATTTGCCGTTCAGGTATATGGTCATTGGATAATCCTCAAGTAGGGGTACATTAGAAAATGGGGACAGCGCCCTATTTTAGAAGAAAAAATAGGGCGCTGTCCCCATTTTCCCCCATTTTCCTTAATGTCTGAAATGCCTCACTCCAGTAAATACCATTGCTATACCATAACTATCCGCTACCTTGATTGTCTTCTCATCCCGCATCGATCCGCCGGGCTGGATAATTGCTTTAACCCCTGCCCTTGCTGCCTCCTCCACCCCATCTGGAAATGGGAAAAAGGCATCAGAAGCAAGGCATGAACCGATAGCTTTAGCACCTGCCTTACCAACCGCAATTTTTACAGATTCAACCCTTGATGTTTGTCCTGGGCCAACACCAACCGTTTTACCCGGTTGAGCAAGCACAATGGCATTTGATTTGACATGCTTGCATACCTTCCATGCAAACAGCAGGGTGGCAATTTCTTCTTCTGTTGGCACTCTTTGCGTAACCACCTTGAGTTGTTCTGGCAACACCTGCTTGAGGTCTCGATTCTGAACCAATAATCCGCCCACGGTTTTTTTCATGTCAATCTCAGCCAATGCTGGACCCAGCTTTGGTGAATTAATCTTGAGAATTCGTAAATCTTTTTTGGCTTTTAATATCTCAAGTGCTTCTGTCTCATAATCTGGGGCAGCAACTGCCTCCAGAAAAATATTTGCCAATTTTTTGGCTGTATCCGTGGTCACGCATTCATTAAACCCAACAATTCCCCCAAACGCAGAGACAGTATCAGATTCAAAGGCAAGCTGATAGGCATCTGCCTGATTTTTGGATATTGCCACACCACATGGGGTATTGTGTTTAATAATTATACAAGCAGGTATATCCTTAAACTCCTTTGTAAGCTCTATGGCATAATTCAAATCAAGGATATTGTTGAAGGAAAGCTCCTTGCCGTGAATCTGCTGGGCAGTAGCAACACATGGCTTAGTATTACTTACCTGATGATAAAAGGCTGCATTTTGATGAGGATTTTCTCCATATCTTAACACTTGGTGTTTTCGATAGGTAAGGTTCAATATCTCTGGAAATTCAGGGGCATCTGGAATTTGCTGATAAAGGTATTGAGAGATAATTGTATCATAGGCAGCACAATGGGTAAAAGCCTCAACTGCCCACTTAAAACTTATCTCTTCAGGGATGCAGTTATTATTCCCCTGCATGGTGAGAATTAACTCTTTATAACTGGCTGGATTAACAATTACCCCAACGAATTTATTGTTCTTGGCTGCTGCTCGAATCATGGTTGGACCGCCAATGTCAATATTTTCAATAACCTCTTCAAGAGAAACATTGGGCTTAGAAACCGTTGCCTCAAATGGATATAGATTAACCACAACCAAATCTATTGGTGTAATGGAATGCTCCTTAAGCTGGCTCAGGTGTTGTGGAGTCCGCTGGGCAAGGATTCCGCCATGGATATTTGGATGAAGGGTTTTTACCCGACCATCCAACATCTCCGGGAAATGAGTAACATCAGAAACTGGAATGATATCAAATCCAGCCTCAGCTAACATTGTGGCTGTACCGCCTGTAGAAAGGATTTCACAGCCCATCTCTGTTAAGAATCCTGCCAACGGTATCAAGCCTGTCTTGTCTGAAACACTTATCAATACTCGTTTTACTTTGATCATGATTCACGCTCCTTTGTTTAATTGTAACCGTTCACACCCTCTAAATGACAGCCGCAAGAAGGACAATCTTCTTGCCCCCGTGAACGGTTATGTTTAATTTTATTACACGACCTGAATACCTACAAATTCCCTCGATATCCAAACTTTTGTCTGGTTGAATAATCGTCATCTGGTTTCTCATTCAGCACTTTATCGAAAACATCTGTCAGTCTTTGGGTAATTTCTTTCTTTTCGTATTTTATGCTCAATTCTAAAGGATAATTTGGCTTTAAGACACCTTTTTTATAGCAGCCAATAATCATCTGCAAGGCAGATTTAATTTCTGGTATAGAAGAAAATTGGGCAACCCAACCAAGTTTTTCTTTCTTTATAAGATTTTCCACTGCTCCTTTATCACTCAACCCTAAGATTGGTTTCATAGCACCAATATGCTTATATATTGCCTGCGGAATGCTTCTCTCTTTATCAGCAATAATTATTCCCAAGTCAGCTGTAAGCAGCTGTTTTATCCCTTCCTTACCAGATGGGTCTTCAATATAAGAACAGATATTCTCAAGAGAGAATTCAGAAATAATATGCTGGTGTTCTTCATCCATGTTTCCAACAAATTCAATCCGTAACAGCTCTTCAAGAGATGGGTTGTTTTTCAGCAATTCCTTTATTGCCCTTAAAAGGTGTCGATGTGTTGTATCTTTATTTATCTCTCCAAGATAAATAAGCCTTAATTTATCATCCAATCTATCCGTTATATCATCAATTTCCAGCTCTTCCCGATCATATCCATCAGGAATGCAAACAAATCTATCCCTTCCCCAGAACGGGTATTTCTCATAAAAAAATTGACACCATTCCTTAGAGGTAGAAATGGTTCGTCTTGCATTTTTAATGATGGTTTCTTCCATCTTTTTTTCTATATTTTTGTAAAATTGAGAGAATATGCCATGTTTTTTTGTGCCAACCCAGTTTTCTCTTATATCTGCTATCCAGGGAATTCCTGTTTGACAATATGCTTGATATCCAAGCCACCCAATAGAATACGGAGGAGCAACGGTATAAATCAAATCAATCTTTTGTTTTCCTATAATCTCTTTTATCTTCCGAATGGCATTTGGAATCCATAAAACTTCTTTATCTGGAATAAGACATCCAGACAGTAGTTTTTTTACTATTCCCCCTTTCCTGTTGGGAGAGGGAAAGGGTGAGAGGTCTGTCTTTTCTGCTGTTTCAGGTATCCATGGAAACCTGCCTGGCTTTACCTGGCAAACATTCGGACGCTGTTCCTCCCTATTATCTACAGTCAAAATGGACACATCCCAGCCAAAGGAGGGCAGATGCTTTATCCAGCCTGCTGCTCGATAAGCAGATTCACTTTTATAGGAAGGGAAATCATAAGAAATAAGTAGTATATGTTGCATTTTATTGTTTCTCCGTCTTCCATCTCCTGTGAAGCCAGAACCACTGGTCAGGATATTGATAGATATAATCCTCCAACACCTTGCACCAGAGTTTTGTATTTATCAGGACATCCTCTTTCCAATTATCTGTTTTGACAACTTTAAGAGGCTCAGAGATGAGCATCTGATAATTCCGTCCCTTTCTTATCAGACAGGTAACAATTATTGGAGCTTGTGTTCTTAAGGCTAATATTGCTGGACCCTTTGCTGTGGATGCCTGCTTGCCGAGAAAATCAACAAATATTCCATGACTTCCAGCATCCTGATCAGCTACAAGGGCAAGAAGACCACCTTTTCCCAGGATACCAACAAGGTTTTTATAAGGCTCATCATTGCTGACAATCACTGCCCCGGAAGAGGTTCGATATTGATTGATTACCTCATTTGTTAATTTATTGTTTTGCGGATAGGCAACAGCTGTTAAGGGATAATTAAAGACACGGTAGACAGGGTTTATCAATTCCCAGTTGCCAAAGTGTCCAATAACATTGATTACCCCTTTTCCTTGCAACAGGGCTGTATCCAGATGCTCTTTTCCCTTTATTTCAACGAACTTGTTTACAAAATCCTTGTTTATCCAGGGGATATAGAAAAATTCAGCCAGACTTTGACCAAGGTTGACATACACCCTTCTTATAATCGTCGTTATCTCTTGTAATTTTTTATCCCTGAATACTGCACAAAGGTTTTCTTTGGCAACGAGGCGATGTGAGCGATCAACAAGATAGGCGATCATTCCAAGGCATGCCCCTATTCTTCTGGAAATTCCAAGGGGAAACAAGCTAAATATTGTTTCAAGAATCTTCAAGAAATAATATTCTATGATATGTTTCCGCATTCTTACCTGCCACCGATTGTTATATCTTGAACCCTGATATGTGGTCCACCTGTTGAGACAGGAAGAGGGCTTTGTCCTGCCTTGCCGCAACCGCCAAGCCCACCATAAAATACCATATCATTTCCAATGGCATCAATATTAGCCAAGGTTTCAAAAACATTTCCGGTCAGGACAACATCCCGCAATGGTTTTGTTATCTTGCCATTTTCAATCAAAAATGCCTCTTCTGCTGAAAATGTAAACATTTCACAGTTAGTCATCCCCCCTATGGCACCCTTAGCATAGATACCAGAAGAAATATCGCTAAACATTTCCTCAAATGTCCAATCTCTTGGTTCAAGGTATGTGTTTGACATGCGGACAATTGGCTCATGGGAATAATCTATTGCCCTGGCATTACCGGATAACGGTTCATTCATCATGGCAGCTGTTTCCCGACAGTGTAGCCGATTAGATAATATTCCGTCCTTGATAAGATATGTCTTTGTCCCTGGCACACCCTCATCATCATAAGGATAATACCCTGCCTCTCCCTCTAATCCGGAAAAGTCAACTATGGATAAATCATCTGTACCAAACCTTGCTCCCAAAGGCATCAATCCCTGCAGGTGTGGATTTTCATATAAAAAATCCGCTTCGGAAAGGTGACCAAAGGCTTCATGAACAAAAACACCACACAGTTTCGGGTCAATAACAACGGTATACTTCCCACCAGAGATTTGTTCTGCTGATAACAGGTCAACTGCCCTTTTTGCTACACCCTCAGCCTTATCCTCAAGCCCTTCCACCTGTGAATAACCTCGAAAATCACCTGTGCTGAAATGAGCCTGCTGGATATTGTTTCCATCCTTAGCAATGGCAGCCATGTTTATGCCGCAAAAAATGCCTTGTTGTGAGATGTATGTTCCCTCAGAGGTCAGCAGGTATTTTTTGAGGGCAATGTCCCTGTATCTGACACTTGAGGTCTGAACCTTAGTGGCATCTCGTATCATGCGATTATACGATTCACACAGCTGTTGTTTCTCAAGTAAAGGAATAAGTGTAGGATCCTTGCCCCATCTAATCAGGTATTCAGCTATAATCGGATCCACCGGGGTAAGTTTTGCCCCGGAATTCTGAACCATCTGTGCCATACTTAATGCCTTCTGAATATTCTTTTGCAGGTTATCGATATTGTTAAATGAGGCAAAACCCCAGCCACCATTATTCAATACTCGCACACAGCCACCTCTTCGTTCAACTGTACCTATTTGCTCCAATTCCTTGCCTACGAAGTCTACTCTGGTTCTGAGTATTTCCTCAATCCGTATTTCAATATAATCTGCGTTAACAGCCTTTATTGCCTCTTGTAAGAATGCTCTCATTTTATCTCCTTTCTTCGGCAGGCAGGGTAATAACAAATGTACTCCCCTTGTCCAGACGACTTTCTACAAATATTTCCCCACCATGTCCCTCGATAATACCCCTTGCCAATGCCAAGCCCATTCCCATACCGTCTGCACTTCTTGTGGCTGATGAATCTACTTGATAAAAAGGCTCAAATATTCTCGTATGGTTGGCAGGATCAATCCCTATCCCTGTGTCTGTTACCCTGATCTCAACTACTGGCAGAGGTGCTGCCCCATTTTCGAAATGTTTTTTAGCGGAAACCATTATTTTTCCATTTTGATGGGTAAACTTTATCGCATTTTCACAGATATGCTCAATAGCTTTTTTGACTTGATGATAATCAATAAAAACAGTCAAATCATTATCAGGTATCTCACAAGAAAGAAGGATGTCTTTTTCTTTAGCCAATTTTTCTATATAACTGTTACATTCGGTTGCCGCTTTATTTTGTGACAGACCCTTATCACTACAAGATGGAATTAATTTATCTATCAATCTTGAGACATTCACTGTTTCTTTTCTCAGATTAAGAGTCTTGAATTCCATTTTGGCAAAGCTTATAAAATTATCTATCAGGCTATTTAACCTATCAGCCTCATCAGAAACAATTTGTAAAAATTCTTTGCTTTTTTCTTTAGTCTCTTCTTCTAAGAGTATCTCGGTATATGCCTTAATAGAGGTCAATGGTGTTCTTAATTCATGGGAAAGGTTAGAAAGAAGGGTTGTTTTGGCAGCAGAGAATCTTTTTTCTAATGATATATCCTGAAAAATCATAACTACCCTTGAAAAAGAATTACCGTTCTTGAGGGGTGCTATCTTTACCAGAAGGGATATGGGTTCTTTCTCTTTGGGCAGAATATTCATCTGGTAAGAAACAGGGCTTCCTTTTTTCAGGGCATTTTCTATGGTGTTAATCAGGGGTATGTCTGAAAAGATTTGATTCAAAGGCTTGTTAATTATATCCTCTGCCTGTTTGCAAAGCAGATTCTTGATAGCTGCATTTGCCGATAAAATTGTCAAACTATCATCAATACTAATAACCCCATCGCTCATATTATCAAATATTGCCTGAAGAAGATTTGTGGTTGTCAGGATATTTTGAGCAGCAAGGGTTAATTCCTCATCCTTTATCTTGATGATGTCACGAACAACCAAGGAAAGATAGCCGCTCAAGAAAGCAACCAAAAAGGCAATTATTGCCGTATAGGTAAGAATAAAGAAAGGAATATTCTTAAAGGCATCCACAGCAAAAAAATTAGAGGTGTGAATATGTGGAATAATATTTGCAAATTCCAAAGCAAGTACTATTCCATAACATAGCAAAGAAAAGGCTGTAAACACATACCCTCTTTTTATCCCCATACGGATGGATTCTCCAGTAATCACCATTAAATACAAATAAACAAATATACTTTCTATGCCGCCAGTATAATGAATACCAATGGTTATCATCAAGATATTTATAACAGGCTGAATATGCTTTATCAACTCAAGCCACAATTTTTGTCTAATAAACATGAAAAATATGCCATTTATCAAACAGGTAAGAAAAATTATACCTATAACCATGGTGTATGAAATGGATATCCTGTTTATCCATGCAATTAGCAATATCAACAAGACGGAAGAGCTAACAATAAACACCATCTTGCTTCGACTTTGAAGAAGTATTAGTAATTCTCTCATAATTGCCTCCTATAGGCTGTTTGTGGAAAGCACACAAAGATGCGGAGAAAGATAATTGCCCTACATCCCAAATCACAAATCCCACATTCTCAGCATATTCTGCGGAAAATGATTGCTTGTGTCCAATCAGCTATGAGAAAACAACTGCGTAAAGAAGTTGTTTTTTTTCTTCTCTGAATGCTTCATGAGTCCGTCCAATTTTCCACGGTCAAGCCATATCCCCTCACACCCTTCACATTTGTCTAAGGAAATGTGCTCTATCATAAACTCGCAAAGCATATGACCACACTTTGGACAGTGCATATAGTGAGCTTTTTTCAAGGCATCTGTTTCTTCTATCTTCTTCTTTTCCTTTGCCTTTTCTATTAATTCCTGTTCATGTTCCTTGAACCAGCTGGTTTCCTGTTCAACTTTGATAGACTTTCCCTTTTCCATAATATCCTCCTTGTTTATAAATGTTTAATCCATAGTTGTTATCGGCATTATATTGCTGATAATTGAATGATGACATTATATCATTAATTTCTTCTCAGGTCAATTAAAATTTTTCTTGCAAAAATGTATTAATAAGTGTATACTTGATGAAGTATTTATATATCAAGTGAGAAAAGGTAAACTATTAAAACATGCTGTAATTTTACTCATAAATGGCGGTATTCTTATGTCTATGAAATTTATGTGGGATGAAAACAAAGCAGTGGCTAATTTGTCAAAGCATGGGATATCATTTGATGAAGCAAAAACCGTTTTCGATGATCCGCTCTACATTGATTTTTACGATCCTGATCATTCCTATAATGAGCAGCGATATATTTTCATTGGACAATCGCAGCAGAATCATCTGTTAATTGTATCATATACGGAACAGGAAAATGCAATTCGTTTGATTAGTGCAAGAGAAGCAACACGAAAGGAGCGAAAAACTTATGAAGAGGGTTAAGGCAGTAATGGAGGACGATCTTCGTCCAGAGTATGATTTGAAGAGCTTGTGCGTGAGAAAGGTTGGCCATGGGAGGAATAAATTTGGTGAATCCATCCGTTTAGAGCCAGATGTAGCAAAGGTGTTCCAAGATACTGAGTCGGTGAATGAAGCTCTACGATTTTTAATTAGGATTACAAGAGAAAATAAGTCGACTCTCTCTATTGCCATGAAGTGATGATTAACTTGCTCTGCTCGAAACAATAAATGAAAAGGATGGAATAAAATCAGGTGTATGATATAATCGTTGTTGGGGGGGGACATGCTGGGTGCGAAGCAGCTTTGGCATCTGCCAGAATGGGAATAAAAACCCTTTTATTAACCATGAATATTGATACCATTGGACAAATGTCCTGTAATCCGGCAATAGGCGGGCTGGCTAAGGGTCAGATAGTCCGGGAGATAGATGCCCTTGGCGGTGAGATGGCATTGATTATCGATAAAACAGGTATTCAGTTTAGAATGCTTAATACCAAAAAAGGGCCGTCCGTTAGATCCCTCAGGGCACAGGCAGATAGAAAGCAATACCAGCTTGCAGCCAGATGTGCGGTGGAATCACAAAAAAATTTGGATGTAAAATCAGCAATGGTGGAAGAAATACTTGTTGATGGGTCAAGGGTTGTGGCTATAAAAACACAAACAGGTGATTGTTATTCTACAGGCGCCCTGATTATTACTACCGGTACCTTCTTGAATGGATTAATTCATGTAGGGAATGCTTCTTTTTCTGGTGGCAGGGCAGGAGAACTTGCCTCATCAGGATTGTCAAATTCTCTCAAGAATTTGGGATTATCCATGGGGAGATTAAAAACCGGAACCAGCCCGAGGATAGATAGAAAAACTGTTGATTTTTCTATACTTCAGATTCAAAACGGGGATACAGAACCAGTACCATTTTCTTTTTCTACTGAAAAAATAGCTAGAGAGCAGATTCCTTGCTATATTACTCATACGGCGTTATCAACTCATAATATAATCCAGAACAATCTTGATTCTTCTCCGCTTTATGGTGGAAAGATTCAGGGAACCGGGGTAAGATATTGCCCTTCTATTGAGGATAAGATTGTTAAGTTTCCAGAAAAGATAAGTCATCAGGTATTTATTGAGCCGGAAGGCTACGATACAGATGAACTTTACCTGAATGGACTCTCTACCAGTCTACCTGAAGATATTCAATTAAAAATGTTGCGGACTATTCATGGACTGGAAGAGGTTAAAATACTTCGTCCTGGATATGCCATAGAGTATGATTTTGTTTTCCCAACCCAGCTTAAACCTACCCTTGAAACAAAGTTGATTGAGGGACTGTATCTTGCTGGACAGATAAATGGCACCTCTGGATACGAAGAGGCTGCGGGACAAGGGATTATGGCTGGAATAAATGCTGTCTTAAAAATCAGGGGACAGGAGCCATTTATTCTCAAAAGGTCTGAAGCCTATATCGGTGTCCTGATAGATGACTTGGTCACAAAGGGAACAAAAGAGCCGTATAGAATGTTTACCTCAAGGGCAGAGTATAGATTGCTCTTGCGTCATGATAATGCGGATCAAAGGCTGATGGGGTATGGATATGGGTTTGGATTGATAACAGAGGAACAATATCAGGGGTTGGTGAGGAAGAAGTCTGCTATAGCCAAAGAACGGAAGAGATTGGAGCAAATTATAATTATGCCTGTTCAAATAGCTTCCAGTCAGATGGGAGAAAAGCTGAGTGGCTTGAAAGAATCCTGCTCCCTTGCCCAACTTCTAAGACGACCAGAGATACTGTATGAGGATATTGAGTGTTTTTGTAGTTTGAGAACGGAAATGCCTCAACAGGAATTGTCATCAGAAATAAAGGAAGAGGTAGAGATAGAGGTAAAATATGAGGGATATATAAGAAGGCAGTTAGCTCATATCGAGGATTTCAAGCGAATGGAAAACTGGCTGATTCCGACAGATTTTGATTATTCTTCGGTCATTGCCTTGTCTCGTGAAACAAGGGAAAAGCTCATCTCAATAAGACCTGTTTCCCTTGGTCAGGCTTCAAGGGTATCAGGGGTTCGGGTGTCAGATATCTCGGTGTTGATGATTTATTTGGAGAGATTGAGAAGAGAAAAAGGTAACAAAATGTCTTTTAGCGTTTCGTGAACGATTACGCTAAGAAAAGAGGAGAATAAAATTATGGGTGTTACTTATATTGAAGGGCTTGTTAGAGGATTATCAGGTAAAGAAGAAAATGTAAAATTTTTAGTAGACAGTGGAGCAACATATTCACTCCTACCCAAAGTTATATGGGAAGCAATTGGATTGGAATCTAAGCGAAAGTTGTCCTTTACCCTTGCTGATGGTACCACAATTGAAAGGTCAGTATCAGAGGCTTTTGTTACCTTCTCCCAAGGAGAAGCTCACACACCAGTGATTTTGGGTGAAGAAGGCGATGAAGCACTATTAGGTGTAGTTACCTTAGAGATTCTGGGTCTTGTGCTGAACCCTTTTAATCGTACCCTTCATCCTATGCAGATGTTGTTGTGCTGAGAGAAGAAACTTAGGAGTCAAAACGGGGGACAGGCTTGTGAGACAAGGGAAAAACTCATCCCGATAAAACCTGTTTCCCTTGGGGCAGGTTTCACAGGGTATCAGGTGTTCGAGTGAGTGATATCTCGGTGTTGATGATTTTACTTGGAAAGATTGAGAAATAAACATAGATGAGTAGTGTTGCGTCAAGTCTCATCTGTCCGATTGAGATAAACGACAGACAAGAATGTCTGTCCTACCGACTATAGGAACTTTATCCGACACTTGAGGCTTGACGCGGCAGTAGTTATTTGTCAATAACACATGCTGCCTGTGGTGGCGGGTTTCAAATCCGCCCTCGTATATCTCACAAAGAGGATAATTATTTGTCAATAACACGCACTGCTGAAGAATTAAAACAATGGGCAACTCAAATGGGGATTGCCTTAAGCAAAACCCAGATTGAGCAGTTTATGTCCTATCTTGCCTTGCTTGTGCAAGTGGTACAACAGGTGAATATCACAGGAATTCATGATGAGGAGGAAATAATAACCAGACATTTTTTGGATTCCCTTAGCTGCGTAATGGCTGTAAATCTAATCCCTGGGATGAGGGTACTTGATGTGGGAAGCGGAGCAGGGTTCCCCGGTGTGCCGCTAAAAATATATTCACCAGAAATTCGATTAACCGTAGTGGATGCCAGTCAAAAGCATCTCAATTTTCTTTATAAACTGCGGAGTAAATTAAATTGTGAGTTTGAGATATTAGATGGAAGGGCAGAGGAATATGGACAGTTCAAAGAGCATCGAGAGGCATATGACCTCGTTGTTTCCAGAGCTGTAGCAAAAATGAACATTTTGGCTGAATACTGTCTGCCATTGGTAAAAATAAACGGATATTTTCTGGCTATGAAGGGGCAGGCAGGGGAGATTGAGGCAAGGGATGCAGAACCTGTCATCCAAATGCTTGGGGGAGAGATTGAGGATGTCAGTGATGTAGTATTGCCGGACGGAGGGATCCCCTCTGGCAGCAGCAAGCGGGTATTGATAAGGGTGGTAAAGACAAAACAAACGCCTGCTGAATATCCAAGAAGGACAGGTGTGCCGGAGAAAAAGCCACTTACAGATAATTGTCGCGTCAAGTCTCAAGTGTCGGATAAAATTTCTATAGTCGGTAGGTCAGGCATTCTTGCCTGACTCATCTGTCCGCTTGAGATAAACGACAGACAAGGTTGAACCCTCACCCCGTCCCTCTCCCAATTAGGAGAGGGAGTAATGTCTGTCCTACCGGCGTATCCGTCATTTTAAGGTTGACACAACAATAATACGGAGCGGGAAGTAAAAAAGGATTGGATATTGCATATATACTCAAGTGGGGCATAAATTGCGTTTTTCGCTGGTCTTAATCAACGATAGCTGTGTTGTTCAGGTTCGCAATAGTACACTATTGCTCACCTTGCGCGCCATTGCTCTCCTTGATTAATTCTCACCGAAAAAATCGCAATTTATGCCCCACTTGAGTATAGTTCCGCATTCCACATTATAAAAACAGATGAGGATAAAACATGGGTAAAACAATTGTAGTCTCTAATCAAAAAGGTGGCGTAGGAAAAACAACCACAGCCATCAACCTATCTGCCTGTCTGGGGATGATGGGGAAAAAGATATTGTTAGTGGATATGGACCCACAGGGAAACAGTTCCAGTGGGCTTGGGATTGATAAGCACAAGTCTAATCCCAATACATATAATGTTCTGATAGGACATGCCCCTATTGAGGACGCTATATGCAGCACTGAGATAGAGCATCTATTCCTTGTTCCATCTAATGTTATCCTTACCGGGGCAGAGATAGAGCTTGTATCCTTAGAAAAGAGGGAGTTTATGCTCAAACAATCCATTCAAAGGATAAAAGATGAGTATGACTTTATCTTTATTGACACCCCACCATCGCTTGGTTTGCTTACACTAAACAGTATGGTGGCAGCAGATACTGTTCTGGTACCTATTCAATGCGAATATTATGCCCTTGAAGGGTTAAGTCAACTCCTTGGCACTATTACTCTGGTTCAGGGGAAATTAAATACCTCACTAAAAATGGAAGGCATTCTACTGACCATGTATGACTCGAGAACGAATCTGGCTCAACAGGTAGTCAATGAAATTACTACCTGTTTTGCTGATAAGACATATAAGACACTTATCCCTAATAATGTTCGTCTTGCAGAGGCACCAAGCTTTGGAAAGCCTGTTATTCTTTATGATATTAGTTCTAAGGGTGCAGAGGGTTATATGGCACTTGCCAGAGAGTTTTTGACAAAACAAGGGGAGGCATAACATGGGAAAAATAAAGAAAAAAAGGGTTGAAGGATTAGGTTCAAACAGGGGTGCTATCCTTCAGATAAAGGTAAATAAAGAAACATGGATTATTCTTGGGGCAGGGATTCTTGTGTCTCTCCTGTATTTGAGTGCTATGCTTTTTTATACAGAGGGGCATCTTTCATTACCAGCATCTAAGGTGTTTTATCAGTTTCAGTATGCTAAACAAATAGCCGCGGGTGAATTTTTTCGATATGCATCAGGGGATGGTCCCAGCACTGGTGCAGGCGGCTTATTGTATCCCCTGCTTTTAATGCCTGCCTTTGTGCTGGGGATAAAAGGGGCTGGAATAATCCTTTATGCTTTTTTCTCAGGTGTAGTGCTTCTTTTGCTTTCAGCCTGGCTGCTTTTTCTAATAGGGCAATCAGTTGCAAACAAAGAGACAGGGATGTTTGCGGCTCTTCTCTTTTTGCTAAACGGGACAATCCTGTGGACATACCTTGGTGGCACGGAAACCCTTCTGTTTGCAACACTTATATTGCTAACAATATATTATTTTCTTAGGGCAATAAATACCAATAACTACATAGGTGTGATAATTTTTGCCTCATCTTTGGCTCTTGTCCGATTTGAAGGGATTATTCTGGTTTGGATATTAACCATAGTTTTTTTCATCAACATGATCATCTTCAAACAAATGGAATTTTCAAGGGGTGTTTTAGTTATTATTCCGGCTATAATTGGTGGATTTCATTTGTTTATGAATTTTCTGTTTACAGGCAATCTTCTGCCAAATACCATTCATTCAGAATCAATCCTTTTTCAGGCAAACACCCCCCTTCCAGAGATAATAGGACAGGCTTGTAAGTATTACTTTTTCCTTATCAAGGACATATTCTCTGGATTTAGCGGGGAATATTTTAATATTAATAACCCTGATCAGGGTCAGGTCTCTGCCTATTTTCCACCCTTTGCCCTTTTCTTTGGACTGATGGGATTAGCCCTTGCTGCAAGAGAGGTAATCGCAAGACATCTGGGAGGGATATTTTTAATCGTTCTCTGGTTTTTTGGAGGGATATTACTTTCCTCGATTCTGTATCCAATACATTCCTTATGGAATATATCGGTAATTCCTTATTATCCTATTTTCATAATTTTAGTTGCCTTGGGTACACACCAGTTTTCTCAGGCAATTGCTTCTTTGCTCCCCAAAACCCCTGTCGGAGGTGCTATATCGTATAAGGAGATCTTTTATGGATTCTGTTGTTTCTTTTTGCTCTTCTCTTTGTGCAGCACAATTTCCTTTAGTGTAATCTATGGTAAAAGTTGTTATAATACCTATTATCATGAGATTACCCTTGGAAAGATGATACAGGAAAAATTTCCTCCAGATGCTGTTATTGCTACTAATGGGATGAGCCCTCTGGCATACTTTGGTGAGAGAAGATTTATTGATATTTCAGGAATAGGCAGCAATGGATTAGCTGCATCCTTCAGGCATGGGCAAGGGAGCATCTTTGAGGCATTGGAATCAAGGGATGTTTATCCTCAATTCTTTGTCCTGCCAGAGAATGAGTTTGGATTTGAACAGTCTGGTTTGCTTGGCAAAAGGGTGTATTCCTCTAAGATGGTAACCATTGAACAGATTTCACCACTTGTTGTTTATGAGGCAGAAAAGGCGTGGCTTCACAAAGGGGATTCTTGCGTGTCTGTATTAAAGGAAGTGGATGGATGGTTATTAATAGATAACTTGGATGTAGCGGACATTGTAGACGAAAAAACTCATGATTACAGATTCTGGGAAACAGAACACAAACCAGGGGTAGTTACCTATGCCCTGAAACTTCCATTCTTCTCCAATCAGGAATTGATTGTTGCTGACGGTGGAAGGGTTCTTACCGGGGGAGAAGAGATGGTGATAAAGACAAGACCGTCAACAAATATGAAGATGATTGTTCGGCACAGGGGCAAGTTCAATGTAGAGATATTGGTTAATGATAAGCATAAAAAGATGTGGAAGGAAGACAGAGGGGCTGAAAATGTATGGACAGAAGCTATTCTGGATATTCCATCTGAGTGGATAACTACAGAACGGACAAGAATAAGTGTCCTGACCATGGATAAGAATGAATATTTTCCAGCACATTATTGGTTTTATCAGAGGTAAAACAATGCGGAAATGAGAATGCGGAGCGGGAAGTAAAAAAGGACATAAGTATTGTTTACATTTCCGCATTATGAATTCTGAGGGAGAGTTATGCGAAAACGATACATAATATTATTCAGCACAATAGCCATTCTTCTTGGCGGTATTTTTTTAATGTCCATGCTTTTTTACACAGACGGTCATCTTGCCCCACCATTAGACGATACCTTTATCTTTTTTCAGTACGCTAAGCAAATCTGTCATGGCGTTCCCTTTCAATACAATACTGGAGATAGTCCAACAACAGGGGCAACCAGTCTTTTATACCCATTTATTTTGGCGATAGGGTTTTTATTGGGCATTGGCAAGACAGGTATCCTTGCCTACTCACTTGGGCTGGGGTTGATATGTTTAATAGTTTCCTCGCTATTAATATTTAATATTGGCAGAAGGCTATTTGACGAAACAACAGGTCTTATTCTGGGGCTACTTTTTTTATTTAATGGTCAAATCCTCTGGAGTTTTTTTTGTGGGATGGAGACAGGATTTTTTATGTGTATGATATTGGCTGTCCTGTATGCCTTTCTCCTTGAATCAGAAAAGAAAAAATATGTCTGGACAATAGTTTTTGCCAGTATCATGGCATTAACCAGGCCAGAGGGATTAATTCTTTCAGGTGTGCTTTTTGGCTTTATCTTTTTCCTTCGGAATGAAAGAAACTACTATTTTCTTATCCCTGTTGGGTTTGGAATGATATTTGTAATAATGAATTATGCTTTTACAGGCAGCCTGACATTTAACACCATGATTGCTAAATCCCCCCTTTCCAGACCAAATTCAAATCTATTTGATATAGCAGCTACAGCAGGTAAATATTATTTTTATATAATGAAAGATATCTTTTCAGGATTTGCTGGTAAATACAGCCCGGCTATGTATGCCAATGAGGATCAAGAGGCAGTTTATTTTGCCCCATTTTTTCTTTTTTTTGGTCTTCTTGGAGTCTTATCCATTGTAACAAAAGAGATAAAAGAGAAAATACTGGGGGTTGGGGCATTGACCCTTTGTCTGATGATGATAGGTATTTTTTCCCTTTGCGTCTCGCTTCCGGTCAAATGGCACTGGCATCGTTATCTTATTCCCTTTTACCCTTTGTTTTTAATATTTGTGGTTGCCGGACTTTTATTGTTTGTCAAATTAATATGTCAGGGTAGCACACTAATAAAGCCTGCCTTTATCTCCTTAGCCTCTTTCTTCCTATTGTTTGGCATATTAAATACTGCGTACTTCTCCGTGGCATATGGAAAAAATTGTAAAGATATTTACAATCAACAAATGATTCTTGGAATGTGGATAGAAAAAAATATACCAAAGGATGCAGTGGTTGCTGTTAATGACCTTGGGGCAGTAAAGTATCTTGGGGACAGGTACATAATTGATCTGCTTGGTCTTGGGACAAACAAGGTTGGTTGGTCATGGGCAAATGGGGCAGGAAGCATCTTTGAGTTTTTAGAGGCACTTGACCCAAAGAAATATCCGGATTATTTTATTATCTATCCGAGCTGGTTTAGCTTTGATAAGATAGGCATGTTAAAGGAGGAAATAAAGCAGTTCAAGCTCATTGATTCAACTATTGCCGGCAGTTCCTCACCCATGACAGTCTACAAGGTCGATTGGAGTCTTGCCCACAGTGGCGATACTGTTCGGACTGTTAACGAAAAATTGGAGGGGTATCGTTTGGTCGATTTTGTTGATGTTGGGGATATCGAGAATGAAAAAGCTCATCACTACAAATTTTGGGAGACACAGCCAGGGATGTTCTATGGCTTGCTCTATCAAGATGAGGCTTGCATGTATTCATACCTGAACAATTCGTCAATCGTAGTGATTGATGCGGGCAGACAGATTACCGGTGGAGAGAGCATGGTAGTCAATACTATTCCGGGAAAGGGATTAAAGATAGTCAAGAGGACATCAACCTATACGCCTATAGAGGTCTGGGTGAATGAGGAATTTATAGGGGTCTGGACACATGAGAATGCAGATAGTGCTTGGACAGAGGCAGTGTATGAGGTTCCCGGACAAAATATAACCTCAAAGCAAACCAGAATACGACTTCCTCTTCATCGGGAATTGAAACATTATTATGTTTGCTTTTCGGCGTATTATTGGTTTTATCAGAAGGCGTGATTTGTGTCCGCAGGGAAAAGGCAGGACAGACATTCCTGTCTGGCGCTTATCCTACGGACACGGTTTATGTTCAAAATTAACATAAGGAGAAGTAAAAAATGCAAAGGATAGCGTTAGGAAAGGGTTTAGATGCCTTAATTCCAGAGGCAAGATCAGGAGGGGAGACGGTTCGGGAGATTAAGATTGGGGAAATTATCCCTGGAAAATATCAGCCTCGACGACACTTTAATCCAGAAAAGCAAATGGAGTTGGTCGAATCCATACGGGAGAAGGGTGTTATTCAGCCAATAATTGTTCGTTCCAATAAAGATGGGTATGAGCTGATTGCTGGCGAGAGAAGGCTGAGAGCTGCTCATGAGGCTGGCATGGAAAGGATTCCAGCAATTGTACGGGAGATGTCCAACGAGGATGTTTTAGAGATTGGCTTAATTGAGAACATCCAGAGGCAAGATATTAACCCCATTGAAGAGGCAGGGGCATATCAACAATTGATCCGTGAATTCCATATGACTCAGGATGTTTTATCCAAAAAGGTTGGGAAAGATAGAAGCTCTATTACCAATAGTCTTCGACTCTTAAAATTACCTCAATCTATTCAGGAAGAGGTTATTAAGGAAACAATCTCTATGGGGCATGCTCGAGCGATTTTATCCTTGGACAATGAAAAAGAGCAACAAGAGGCATGTGAAATGATTGTAAAAAAAGGTCTCTCTGTGAGAGAGGCGGAAACTCTTGTTAAAAAAATAAAAGAAAATGTTTCACGTGAAACATCTAAGGAGCCAATAAAAAAACCTGTTATTGATATTGCCCTGGAGTCTTGCGTGGAAAAAATGATGCAATCTCTTGGTACGAAGGTTAGGATTAATCAAACAGCGAAGGGTGCTGGAAAGATTGAAATAGAGTTTTATTCACAAGAGGATCTGGATAGGATTATGGAGAAGATACGGTAGTGCAAAGTCTGACAAGTCTGACCAGTCTGACTGGTCAGACAATGGATGTGTTATCTTGGACGAAAAAATTATCATAAAAGGTGCACGGGTTCACAACCTGAAAAATATAGATATAGACATTCCCAGAAACAAATTTGTGGTTGTTACCGGGCTTTCTGGTTCTGGGAAATCTTCTCTTGCCTTTGATACTATTTATGCTGAAGGACAACGAAGGTATGTTGAGTCCCTTTCTGCCTATGCCCGACAATTCTTGGAACAGATGGAAAAACCAGATGTTGATTATATTGGCGGGCTTTCTCCAGCCATTGCTATTGAGCAAAGAACAACTGCAAAAAATCCGCGATCAACAGTAGGAACGGTAACAGAAATATACGATTACCTCCGACTTCTTTATGCCAGAATAGGCATTCCTCACTGCTATAATTGTGGCAAGCTAATCAGAAAACAAAGTGTAGATGAAATCGTGGAGCAGATCATGTCTTTGAAAGAAGACAAAAAACTCCAGATTCTTGCCCCTGTTGTTCGGGGTAGAAAGGGGGAATGTCAGCAGGTTTTTGCTTCAGCCAGAAAAGACGGCTACATTCGAGTTCGAGTAGATGGGCAGGTGCATGACCTGTCTGAAGAGATCTCCCTGAAAAAAAACAAGAACCATAATGTTGAAATAGTTGTGGACAGGCTTATTCTTAAGCCGGATATAAGAGGTAGGCTATCTGATTCCATAGAGGCTGCTTCTGCTCTTGCTAAGGGAATAGTCATGGTGATTGTTGATGAAGTGGATGAAAAATTCTTCTCTGCACAAATGGCTTGTGTTGATTGTGGGATTAGTTATGAGGAGTTGTCTCCAAGGTCGTTTTCTTTTAATAGTCCGTATGGGGCATGTCCGGAATGTACAGGTCTTGGCTCTAAGATAGAAATTGACCCAGACCTGATTGTGCCAGACAAGTCAAAGAATATTTACGAAGGGGCGATCGTTCCTCTGGGTTTTTCTTCTTCATGGCTCTATCAGATAGAACGGGTAGCAAGGCAGGAAGGGTTTTTATTAGATGTTCCTTTTGGAAGCTTAAAAAAAGAGCAGCAGAATATTATCCTTTATGGGTCAAGCGATGGATATTATTGCCAGACAAAATATGGGGAAAGGTATTATGGGGGGTATGAGGGCGTAATCCCAACCCTTAACAGACGATATAAAGAGACAGAATCAGAAAGGGTTCGTGAAGATATGACAGGTTATATGACTACTAAAACCTGTACTGCCTGTCAGGGGGCAAGATTAAAAAAGGAGTCCCTTTATGTAACTGTGGGTGAAAAATCCATTAGCCAGATAACAGGGATGTCTATTAAAGAGTTAAACGGGTTTTTTGAGGATATTGTTTTGACTGAGTTTGAAAGGCTTGTGGCAAAGAAGATATTGCAGGAGATACAGAAAAGGCTTGAATTCTTGAGTAATGTGGGTTTGAGTTATCTTAGCCTTGATCGTATGACCAAAACCCTCTCTGGTGGAGAGGCACAAAGGATTCATCTGGCAACCCAGATAGGTTCAGGATTGGTTGGGGTTTTGTATGTGCTTGATGAGCCCAGTATTGGTCTTCACCAAAGGGATAATCAAAAACTCTTAAATACCATGTGTCAATTGCGAGATATGGGGAATACCCTTATTGTGGTAGAACATGACGAGGCAACCATCAGACAGGCAGATTTTATTATTGACCTTGGTCCAGGGGCAGGGGAAGTAGGCGGAAGAATAGTGGCTCAAGGAAGTCTTGAGGATATTTTGACTAACAAGGATTCTCTTACCGGTAAATATCTTCGGGGAGATGTAGCTATCCCCATACCAGCCAAAAGGTGTCATGGTGAAAGGTTTTTGGAGATAAAGGGAGCATCTCATCACAATCTAAAAAATATCACAATAAAGATTCCTATTGGATTATTTATTTGTATTACCGGGGTATCTGGCTCAGGCAAGAGTACTCTTATTGGAGAAACGCTTTATCCCCTGTTGATGCAAAGGTTATACAATAGTCGTGTTCAACCAGGAAAACACAATAGTGTTTTCGGGCTGGAGTATATAGACAAGGTAATTGACATTGATCAATCTCCTATTGGAAGGACGCCAAGATCTAACCCTGCTACCTATACAGGATTATTTACCCATATCAGAGACCTCTTTTCGTTGTTGCCTGAGGCAAAGATGAAGGGGTATGCCCCTGGCAGGTTTAGCTTTAATGTTAAAGGTGGCAGGTGTGAAGCATGTCAGGGGGATGGGATTATCAGGATAGAGATGCATTTCTTGCCGGCCGTTTATGTTCCTTGCGAGGTATGTAAGGGGAAAAGGTATAACAAGGAAACGATAGAGGTAAGGTATAAAGGCAGGAGCATTGCAGATGTTCTTGATATGACTGTGAAAGAGGCATGGAATTTTTTTAAGGCTATCCCATCCCTTTATAACAAGCTCCAAACTCTGATGGATGTTGGTCTTTCATATATTAAGCTCGGACAGTCAGCAACTACCTTTTCTGGCGGAGAGGCACAAAGAATAAAACTCTCTGCAGAATTGAGCAAACGATCCACAGGTAAAACCCTATACCTGCTGGATGAACCAACCACTGGTCTTCATTTTGCAGATATTCATCTGCTGTTGGATGTCCTTTTAAGGCTCAGGGATGCCGGCAATACTGTAATTATTATTGAGCATAATCTGGATGTAATTAAAACCGCTGATTATATCATTGACCTTGGACCAGAGGGTGGTGATGAGGGGGGACAGGTAGTGGCTGTTGGAACACCTGAAGAGGTGGCAAGGAATGAAGATTCGTATACCGGACAGTTTTTGCGGGGTTGTGGGGTTGGGAGTAGCCGCTTAGTTGCAGAGTAACGCGAATGTTTTTAACCACAAAGGGCACAAAGTTTAACTTACTCCGCTGTTTTGTGCTTATATACCTTAAAATAAATGATGTTCAGCACTACGATATCGGACAGATGAACCTGTACATGGGCTATTTCGCCAACGAAGAATTTTATAAGACCTATCCAATTGTGACATCACTGATGTCACAATTAAGTTGGACTCACTATACCGTTCTAATTACAATTAACAACAGACTTCTACAAGTCAATTTATCGTGATGATTGAAGTCGTTGACTCTCAACAAGTTACGCCAAACAGAGCAAAATTGGACATTCAGTATTTGCAAGTAATTGATTTTATTGGTGTTATCTTTTATGAAAAATCAACCATTAAAACCATAACATCCTAACAGACAACGAGTTATGTGAAATAGACACTGTCCAAAAAAATAGCCCATAAAAGGAGACTTTTGTAGAAGTCTGCAGGCAGAAGGGATGTTAATAATTGACAAATAATGTAACTACTCAGGAAGGGGAATTTACCGCAGAGACGCAGAGAAACAGAGGAATTAACAGTAATCAAAATAAGCAGAATTTAGCACACAAAATCTGTAGTATGTCTCTGTCTCTGTAATCTGATTATTCTCTGCGTCTTTGCGTCTCTGCGGTGAGTAGTTACCAAATAATATTATTAGGACTTACGCAAAATATGGAGCAAGCCAACCGTATATGTCCACAAATTTATTGGTTTGCATATATATTAAAAACTTGAACAAGCAAGTAGCAGGTAATGGCTGGATTTGTTATGAGATAGATTGAAAGGATGGATTAGAATTGACGGAAAAGCAGGTTGTCTCAAAAAAAAGAGTTGTTGAACATGGCGAGGTTTACACAGGCAAGCGAGAGGTAAATGCTATGCTTGATCTGGTGAAGCAGGAGACGGAGAGGATAGAATCTCGGTTTCTGGAACCTGCATGTGGAACAGGGAATTTTTTAACAGAAATTCTGGAGCGAAAATTGCGTGTTGTTGAATCGCGGTATAACAAGAGTCAGTTGGAATTTGAGCGGTATGGGGTTCTTGCTGTGTCCAGTGTCTATGGTATAGATATTCTGGAAGATAATGTTGTGGAATGCCGCAAGCGGCTTTTTGAGATTTTTGACAAGGTGTATTCGCGACTTTTTAAAAAATCAGCAAGCAATGATTGCCGAAATGTGGTCAGATATATCCTTTGGTGCAATATTATTCATGGTGATGCGATTAGCTTAAAAACAGTGGGTGAGAATCCGCAGCCGATTGTTTTTTCTGAATGGTCACCTGTTAATAGCAATATGCTCAAGCGTCGGGATTTCACCTTCCATGGATTGCTTAACCATGAGTCAATGAAGGAATTGCCGCTGTTTTCGGAATTTGGAAAGGATGTTTTTATTCCCACGCCCGTGAAAGAGTATTCATTAATCCATTTTTTGAGGGTTGCCGATGCAGAACAAAAATAGTTACAATCCGGATGTGTTGACTTGTCTGGCTAATTTGAGCAGTGATGAGGTTTTTACCCAGCCACAATTGGCAAATCAGATATTGGATGGACTGCCAAAGGAAATCTGGTGCGATAAAAATGCGCGATTCCTTGACCCTGTGTGTAAATCAGGCGTGTTTTTGCGAGAGATTGCCAAGCGGTTGAACGCAGGCTTGGAAAAAGAAATACCTGACAGGCAGAAAAGGATTAACCACATTTTTAAGAATCAGATTTTTGGCATTGCCATCACAGGGTTGACCTCGCTGCTTTCTCGCAGGTCTGTGTATTGCTCCAAAACCGCTAATGGGAAATATTCTGTTTGCGAGTCTTTTGATGATTTGCAAGGCAATATTCTCTTTGAGGGTATTGAGCATACATGGGGAAACGGGCGATGTATCTTTTGCGGAGCCAGCCAAGGGGTCTATGACCGTAGCGGTGAGCTGGAAACCCATGCCTATCAGTTTATCCACACCGAAAAACCGGAGGAGGTATTTAAGATGAAATTTGATGTGATTGTAGGGAATCCGCCGTATCAGTTAAATGATGGGGGTGGCACCGGTTCAAGTGCAGTCCCCATTTATCATATGTTTGTTCAGCAAGCAAAAAAGCTTAATCCAAGATTTTTATCAATGGTTATCCCTTCGCGCTGGTTTACTGGAGGAAGAGGACTGGATAAATTCAGAGATGAGATGTTGAATGATAAAAGGATTAAGGTAATACACGATTTTTTGAATGCCGGAGATTGTTTCCCCGGGGTTGAAATAAAAGGTGGTGTATGCTATTTTCTTTGGGCCAGGGATGAAAAAGGGGATTGCAGGATATACACGCACGAGGAGAATGATATTGTTTCCGAATCAGAAAGACCCTTATTGGAAAAGGGGGCAGACACATTTATCAGATTCAACGAAGCAATATCGATTTTACAAAAAGTTCAACATTTGAAAGAAGAAAATTTTGCCAGCATTATTAGTGCCAATGACCCTTTTGGCTTTGATGTTCGTGAAGATAATAGTTATAGAAGGGTAAAGCCGCAGCACAAGAAAGCTCCGTTCAAAAACAGCGTTGTTTTTTACTACAACGGATGGAAAAAGGACGGGGAAGGTCACATTGACAGGACAGATATCAAGAAAAACTTAGATTGGATTGATAGGTATAAAGTTTATATTCCTAAGGCTTGGGGCATAGGCAATATGAAGAAAGACTGGTTAGTCCCATTTCTGGGAAGTCAAAGTTCTTGTTGTTCAGAAACCTATCTGATTATCGGTCCGTTCAAGAAAAAGAGTATGGCTGAAAATGTCATCAGCTATACTCAAACCAAGTTCTTCCACTTCATGCTTGCTTTAGTAAAGATTACACAAAACACTATGAAGAAGGCTTATTCTTTTGTGCCATTGCAAGACTTCACCGAGCCATGGACAGATGAAAAGCTATATGCAAAATACGACTTAACCGCAAACGAAATCGCCTTCATTGAATCAATGGTTCGTCCAATGGAGGTTGCCAATGAATAAAGAACAAGCACTTGCGATTTTTGAAGATTATAAAATCCGCAGGATTTATGATGAAAAGTCTGAAATGTGGTTTTTTTCTGTGGTGGATGTTGTGGCTGCATTAATTCAACAGCCGGATTATCAAGCCGCCAGAAATTACTGGAAGGTTTTGAAAAACCGGTTAAGGAAGGAGGGCAGTGAGTCGGTTACAAAATGTAACCGACTGAAACTGGAGGCAACTGATGGCAAAAAATACATGACTGATGTGGCAAATCCCGAAACTTTGTTGAGACTGATTCAATCGGTGCCAAGCCCAAAAGCAGAGCCGATAAAATTATGGCTGGCCAAAGTGGGTTATGAACGCATTCAGGATATGAGCGACCCTGCCCGCTCCCTTGACCGCGCCCGGGACTACTGGAAACAGCACGGCAGAAACGAGAAATGGATTCAGCAGCGGATGATGGGACAGGAGACCCGCAACAAACTCACCGATTACTGGAAAGAACATGACATTAAAGAACAAGATGAATACGCCATTTTAACCAATATCATTCATCAGGAATGGAGCGGTGTTTCCATTAAGAAGCATAAAGAAATAAAAGAACTCAAAACCCAAAACTTGCGTGACCACATGAGCGAAGCGGAGCTTATTTTCACCGCCCTTGCGGAGTTTTCCACCCGCCAGATTGCCGAAAGTGTTGATGCAACCGGCATGATTGAAAATGCCAAAGCGGGTAAAAAGGGCGGGAATATCGCCAAAAAGGCTCGCTTTGAACTGGAGCAAAAAACAGGCAAGAGCGTGGTAACCGGTGAAAATTTTCTGCCACCAGCACCAGCACACTTAAACAAGAAATTGAGGGAGCATTTGGATGAATAAACAATTAAGGCATTGTCTCTGTTTTGCACAGTCTTTCCCTGATGAAAAGATTGTCTTTACACTGCAGAGACAATTAAGTTGGACTCATAAAGCCATTGCTATTGCCCAAAACAGCCTAAGTAAACGAAAGGGGAGTGATTCAAATGAGCGAAACTAAGTTTTTCCCACCTCGTCCAGCCATCAATCCCTTAATTTACGCCTACGAGGACACCCATCCGCAATATGCAGGTCTGCTTAAGGTTGGTTATACTACCATGAATGTCCAAAGCCGAGTAGCACAGCAATATCCAACGAAGAAACCGGGCAACCTACCCTATCGGATAGTACTGGAAGAATCGGCTATGCGGAATGATGGCACAACCTTTACCGATTACGAGGTTCATTATTTTTTGAAAAGCAGAGGGGTAAAAAACCCTGATGGCGAATGGTTTGAATGTTCGGTTGACAAGGTTAGGGCGGCAGTGATAGCCATCCGCTCCAGACAGATGAACGAGGAATACCGCTGTCTTGATTTCAAGATGCGGCCAGAGCAGGCAGAAGCAGTGGAAAAAACCGCAGCCTACTTTGAAAGCATTAAAAAGGAAAGCCCGGATAAACCGTCCCATTTCCTATGGAATGCGAAAATGCGGTTTGGCAAAACCTTTGCTGCTTATCAGCTTGCGAAAAAGATGGGTTGGCAAAAGGTGCTGGTGCTTACATTCAAGCCCGCAGTGCAAAGAGCATGGGAAGAAGATTTGAAATGTCATATTGATTTCAAGGGTTGGCAGTTTATTTCCCCTGTCGGCTTGTCCTATGAGCAAGTGGATAAGAAGAGACCATTCGTCTGTTTCGGTTCTTTTCAAGATTATCTGGGGAAAAATAAAAGCACAGGCGGAATTAAAACTAAAAACGAGTGGGTTCATACAACCAACTGGGATTGTGTCATTCTCGATGAGTATCATTATGGAGCCTGGTGTGAAAATGCCAAGGAGCTTTTTGAGGAGGAATTTGAAAAAGAGATTGTTTATACACCAGACGAAAGCTTTGATGATATTGAAAAGATTATGCCGATAACAACATACACTTATCTTTATCTTTCAGGCACACCGTTTAGGGCAATTGCATCGGGCGAGTTTATTGAAGAGCAGATTTTCAACTGGACATATTCGGACGAACAACGGGCAAAGCAAGAATGGCAAGGTGAGAACAACCCTTACGCTTCATTGCCCCGCATGGTTTTATTGACCTATCAACTGCCGGATGCAATTCGCGAAATAGCCATGCAGGGAGAGTTTAATGAATTTGATTTGAATGTCTTTTTTTCGGCTGAGGGAACCAGTGAAAAGGCAAAATTTACCTATCAAGATGAAGTACAAAAGTGGTTAGACTTAATTCGTGGGGCGTTTCAAGCGACTACCGTTGATAGCCTCAAACTGGGCGCCAAGAAACCGCCCTTGCCCTTTTCCGATGTTCGTTTGTTGAATGTGCTATCACATACCTTCTGGTTTCTGCCCGATGTGGTTTCGTGCTACGCCATGCGTAACTTGATGTCGCAAAAGCAAAATAGATTTTACCACGATTACCGAGTATTGGTGGCTGCCGGAGATAGTGCGGGGGATGGCGTAAAAGCATTGCCTCCTGTGCGGGAGGCAATGGACGATCCCTTGAAGACCAAGACAATCACGCTATCGTGTGGAAAATTGACTACCGGCGTAACGGTTAGACCGTGGGCAGGGATTCTTATGCTTCGTAATTCCTCCAGCCCAGAAACCTATTTTCAGGCGGCTTTCCGTGTTCAGTCCCCCTGGGTTATCAGAAATCCTGACAACACATCGCCCAACCGGGAGCAGATTATCAAAGAAGAATGCTATGTTTTTGATTTTGCACCGGACAGGGCTTTGCGGCAGATTGCCGAGTATAGTTGCCGACTGAATGTTAATGAATTAAACCCCGAGAAAAAGGTTGAGGAGTTTATCAGGTTTTTGCCTGTGCTTGCTTATGACGGCAGCTCTATGAAACAGATAGATGCCGCTGGTATTTTGGATATGGCTATGAGCGGAACGACCGCAACTTTGCTGGCACGACGATGGGAAAGTGCTTTACTGGTAAATGTGGATAATAGCACCTTGCAACGGCTGATGAATAATAAGGAAGCCATGGACGCACTTATGAGCATTGAAGGATTTCGTAATCTGAATCAGGAGATAGAAACCATTATTAACAAGTCAGATGCTGTGAAAAAAGCAAAAAAAGAAGCTAACGACAAAGAGCTGTCTGCCAAAGAGAAGAAAGAGCTTTCTGATGAGGAGAAGGAATACAAGAGCAAACGAAAGCAGATTCAGGAAAATCTCATCAAATTCGCCACCCGTGTGCCGGTCTTCATGTATTTGACTGATTACCGGGAACAGTGCCTCAGAGATGTAATCACTCAGCTTGAGCCGGGACTATTCAAGAAAGTTACTGGTTTAACCGTGAAGAATTTTGAATTACTCGTCAGCCTTGGTGTTTTCAACAGTGCATTAATGAATGACGCAGTCTATAAATTCAGACGATATGAAGATTCCAGTCTGGTGTATATTGGCGTAAACAAGCATGAAGGCGAAGGCGTTGGACTTTACGATACAGTGCTTAGCACAAAGGATTACCAGACTACATTTGAGAATATGACATAGTTTTGGAATAGGCACAAATCTATTTCAGTATCCTAAACAATATATATTGGTAACTACTCAGCTATCTTGCAAAAATGTCATCCCGAAGGAGTACTCGACTGAGGGATCTTTTCTTATGCAATAGTTACGATAATGATGATGATTGGGGACAACAGAAAGAAAGATTCCTCACAGTAGTTCGGAATGACAGAAAAGTAAAAGCAAATATGTCCAAAATAACAATAGCTGAGTAGTTACATATATTGAATAATTACGAAGGACATACAATATGAAAATACTTCACCGATACCTATTAAAAGAGCTTATTCCACCGTTTTTGTTCGGGATAGCAATATTTACCTTTATTTTCTTTCTGCAAAATCTCTTTAATTTGAGTGAATTTGTTATTACCAAGCATGTGGAAATGGGTCTGGCGATACAGGTATTTCTTCTTTGTCTGCCGGCGACCCTTCCCATGACCCTGCCCATAGCCACCTTTACAGGGGTATTGATTGGACTTACAAGGCTTAAAGGAGAGCATGAGTGGACAGCTATTTTTGCTAGCGGCATAAGATTTACATCATTCTTCTGGTTGTTAACAGGGGTAGGGTTATTGATGAGTTTGTTGACCATAGGGGTTAATGAATCCCTTATTCCCTGGGCAAACCAGAGGTTCTGGCAGGTATACTCCGACATCCTCAGGGCATCATCCACTGTCCCGATTGAAGCTGGTAATTTTATCAAGGTAAAGGATATGGATATATATATATGCAAGATACATGGAAGGGCATTAGAAGGGATATATCTTTATCAAAAGGAAAAGGCTGTCTTTGCTCGTCAGGGGGAAATAATAAAAAAACCGTCCCGAATAACCTTTAACCTGAAGAATGGCACGATTCACAAAATAGACAAAAAAGATGCCTCAAGGTATCATCTATTACAGTTTGACACCCATACCATTGTTGTTGATATTTTGGAAAATAATCACATAAATATAAAAAAGCGAATACAGGATATGACCACATTAGAATTAAAACAAGAGATAACAAAATATAAACAATCAAGTATGGATACCCTTCCCCTACTCATTGAACTATATAAAAAACTCACCCTGCCCTTTGCCTGTATATCCCTTGTTTTAATTGCAATCCCCTTGGGAATGTCTTTAAGGCAAAAGGGTAAATCCATGGCATTGGGTATTGGGATTATATTTGTGTTTGTCTATTATCTACTTCTGATGTTCGCCCAAATCCTTTGTGAAAAAAAGGTGTTTTATCCGGGGATGGGGATGTGGCTGCCAAATATAATTATTGCTGGTACAGGGATATGGTTGTATGCTCGGAGAAGGTTATAGGGAAGGGGTAGCGGAAGTCTAAAGCCTTCTGTGACGGAGTAGTTACATTACAAATAAATAATCACCATTACCACAACTATCCAAAGCAGAATAGCCATTAGTAATGGTTTATCCCGCAGGATATCTGATTCAGGACTTCCACCACCACCTTTTTGATGAACAAGATAGAGGTATCTGAATATTCCATAAAGTACAAATGGAATGGTTAAGGGAAGATATGGGGTACAAAGCTTGTCTTGAACCTCTGGAGAAAAGGCATAGAGGGAATAAGCAATAATAGTTGAGCCTGTAACCGCTGAGATCATTTCATCTATAAATGCGGGTGTATATTCCCGAAGGATTGCTCGATGAGAGGAAGCAGTAGCTTCTAAAAGAACTAATTCATGCCTTCTCTTCCCAAGCCCAAGAAATAATGCCAAAAGCATAGTACAAATAACCAACCAGGGAGATATCTCCAAATCAGAGACTACTGCCCCAGCTACAGCTCGCAGAACAAAACCAAAAGATAATACCATGACATCAAGAATAACTATATGCTTAAAGAAAAAGGAATACCCCAGGGTAAGAAGAAGGTATCCAAGAGATATTATGCCAAAGTTTATCCCCAGAATAAATGCACCGATTAACGACAGGATAATAATCAGTATGGCTGAATATCTTGCAAACAAAGGGTTTAATCTGCCAGAGGCAATCGGTCTGTTTTGCTTTCTCGGATGAATCTTATCTTTTTCCATATCAGATAAATCATTAAAAATATATCCACATCCGGAAAGCAAGGAAAAGATGACAAAGCCTCCAATAACCTTAAGAAGAATTGACATGCTTCCCAACTCTTGTGCAAAAATTATGGCAGCAAAAACAATCAGATTTTTTGTCCATTGCTTTGGACGCATAGATTCAAATAATAATCCTAACATAATGTTCTCCTTTGTGCCAAAGCGAGAGCAAGTAAGCTAATCGCTCCAAACTTCGTGGTAAATTCCCCTCGCTGAGTAGTTACGACAGATCACAAAAACAACTTAATTTCCTTCAATATCTCTCTTAATCCAGGAACGCCATTAAACCACACCCGTCCGGTCATTTCATTAGCTACAGCCTGATAAAGCATTGAAATCAGCTCACAAAGCCTTGAAGGCAGGGGCTCTGGCATAACATATACCATTTCTTTCCAATAGATACTACTCATCTTTTTTGCCTTTTCTATATCTCGAAACCATGCTGTGTTTCGATAAAATATACGGGCAACCTCTTTGCTTACCGGTAGACCTTCAAAGGTAAATCTGCATTCATCCGGTGTGCCAAGCACATCTACCAGAATAAGTTGACGGTCTGCATCAAACCCAAATTCTACCTTTCCATCCTCATTGACAAGACCTATTTTGCAGGTTTCTTCACTGATAAGATTATCGATAACCCCTGTTATTCTTAATATTTCCTGAAACTCATGCTCACTCAGCCCAGCTATGGTTTTTGCCTCTTTAGGGTTTATGTATCTATCAATTGTTTCCAGTTTAGTCGAAAAATCCAGCATAGGATTGTCAAGTTTTTGTCCGGGGACAGGATGTACAGTTAATCCCATATCTTTTATGGTTAATTGTCCATCACTTAATCTCTTAAATACACTTGAACCCTCTGGCAAATAGTTGCGATAAATTACCTCAAGTGGGATGAGAAAATTTGCCTGCTCATGATTATAACATGAATAATCATAGCAGCCGTACGGTACCTGAGGTATTATTACCCGAATAAGGGATGGGATAAGGTCATTTCTCCGTATTAAACGGATTCTGCCATCCGGTAGCTGAGGTTTTATTACTCGAACCAAGCTTACCTCCATACTCGTTGGTATGGTTTTAATGTCCATGAGTTTTTTTACCTCATTATCTTCAACTACCCCAAGATAATGCGTTTTTATCCCCATTTCCTCCAATTTTTCCAAAAGATAGGCACTAATAATACACAAGGATGCCCCTTTATTCTGAATATCATCAGGCATTTTGCCCCAATCAAACACAGAATACCTGTCAGAAAAGAAAAACCTACCCCTACCGCTTCTTTCCTTGTCTGGTGCCTCGATAATTGTTAAATCTTTTACGCTACCCATGTTATTGATACTCCTCTCTTTAATTTGTCTTGCTTTTTAAGCACTTATGTTAGCAGATTTCCGATGCAATACATATTCAATGCTATCCCTTAATGCCTGATAAGATGCCTCAATCAGGTTTTCAGAGACCCCAACCGTACCCCATATCTCATTAATATCTGAGGATTCAATCAATACCCTTACCTTAGCTGCAGTTCCATCCTTGGCGTCAAGTACCCTGACCTTATAATCTGTTAAATGGGCGCCCTTCAGGATAGGATAAAATCCTTCCAATGCTTTTCTCAATGCTTTACCTAAGGCATCTACAGGTCCATCCCCTTCAGCTACAGTATGTTCTACCTCATCATTAACCTCTATCGTTATAGTTGCCTTTGAACGAATTTCGTTCTCTTTTTTTTCCACAACTACTTGAAAGTCTTTTAGAATAAAGGAGGGCTTATAATCTCCCACAGTTTTTTTCATCAACAATTCAAGGGATGCATCTGCCCCTTCAAATTGGTAACCTGCATCCTCAAGCTCTTTTACCTTTTGCAGGATTTTTCGGACATCAATGGTATTTTTGGACAAATCTATTTTGTATTCTTCTGCCTTATGCAGGATACTACTCTGTCCGGCAAGCTCTGAGATAAGAATCCTTCTTGAATTTCCTACCAATTCAGGCTGGATGTGTTCATATGTACGGGTATTCTTTTTTATGGCACTTACATGAATACCACCCTTGTGTGCAAAGGCTGATGCCCCAACAAAGGGTTGATGTGTCTGTGGAACCATATTAGCCAATTCAGAGACATATCTTGAAACCTCTGTGAGACTTTTTAATTGTGCATCATCAATGCAAGCAATCGAAAGTTTCAGCTTCAGATTAGGAATAATTGAACACAGGTTTGCATTTCCACATCGTTCACCATATCCATTTATTGTCCCCTGCACATGGCAGCAGCCCATCTTAACCGCAGTAATGGTATTTGCCACAGCCATATCAGAATCATTATGGCTATGTATGCCTAAGGGTATTTTAATTACCTTTTTGACCATAACAATAGCTGCCTCTATCTCCTGGGGTATGCTGCCCCCATTCGTATCACAGAGAACTATCGTATCTGCCCCAGCCTCCATGGCTGCCTCAAGGGTACTTAAGGCATATCTTGGGTTTGACTTATAGCCATCAAAGAAATGCTCGGCATCATAGATAACCTCTTTACCATGTTGTTTTAGATACCCAACAGATTCTCGTATCATAACAAGGTTTTCTTCTAAGAAGATATTTAATGCCTCTTTAACATGCAAGTCCCATGTTTTACCAAAGATACAGATTGTCCCTGTCTGTGCTGCCAGTAATGCCTGAATATTTGGATCCTTATCCACAGCTATCTTTGCGTGTCTGGTACTGCCAAATGCCGTTATTCTGGCATGATTTAACCGAATGTTTTTCATTTCTTCAAAGAATCTGCTGTCTTTTGGATTTGAACCAGGCCAGCCGCCCTCGATATAATGAACCCCAAGATGGTCCAATCTTTTGGCAATCCGCAACTTATCTTCAAGAGAGAAGTTAATTCCCTCCATTTGTGTTCCATCACGAAGGGTGGTATCATAGATAGATATTTTATGAGGTAGTACCTCTGATAGTTGAACAGACATTTTCATTTTCCTCCTAAGTATACTCAAGTGGGGCATAAATTGCGATTTTTTCGGTGAGAATTAATCAAGAAGAGCAAGGCGCGTAAGGTGAGCAATAGTGTACTATTGCTCACCTGAACAACACAGCTATCGTTGATTAAGACCAGCGAAAAACGCAATTTATGCCCCACTTGAGTATATATTATCATGGCTGAGAATCTTTATCCACATGTATATCTTGCAAAGGTATGGGTATTTCTCCTGTAGTAATCAATGATTTTATTCGTTCAAATATTTTTTCACCTATCCCTTTGACCATGGTTATATCCTCTGTTCTCTGAAATGGGCCACAAATATTTCTGTAATCCTGAATTGCTTTTGCCTTTGCAGGGCCAATGTCGGGTAATGTCTCCAATTCAGAGGTTGAGGCAATATTGATGTTAACAGGAAACCGTTGCGGCTGTTTCTTGGGAACTGCAAATAAACCTGTTTTCGTGCCATGAATCGTAGAAGACACTTGAACAGGTGGTATGGAGTCGTGCTTTATGCTATTTGTTCCTATACATATCCCTTCCCGTATCTTTTCTAATGTTTTTGTCCCAATTCCCTTAACCTTTAACAATTCTTCCACACAACTAAATCCGCCTCGTTGTTTGCGATATTCTATTATTCTTGCAGCTGTACAAGAACCTACACTTGGTAATGTCATGAGTTCCCATGCAGAGGCAGTGTTTATATCTATGGGTTTGAATGCCACATCCTTACTGGTACTGGTACCAGTGTTTTTCCTTGTATCTTCAGGGATAAACTTTACACTCGAAGTCCTTTTTTCTGCTACACTCTGACTGATAATAATACCGCCTGCCAGCATGGCAGTACAGGAAAGCACGATTAGCCCTATTTGTTGAAGTTGGGTAAATGTAAGGAATCGCACAATGTTGCTCCTAAGGGTGTTTAATGGGTGGCAAGTTTATATGCCATATGGCAAGTTTAATGACATATGAAAAATCCTTGACAAAACCATAGTATGTATGCTATTCTATAGGCTAACATCTTGCGAGGGTGGCGGAGTTGGTAGACGTGCCAGACTTAGGATCTGGTGGGGCAACCTGTGCGGGTTCGAGTCCCGCCCCTCGCACCAAGAAAATTCACCACGAAGACACAGAAACACGAAGAAAATAATCAGGTACAAAATAAGGAAAAATATCCTGATCCGTAGAGACAGGCGAATTAACAATCTCGGTGTAACACATTTATTTTGTGACAGACTCCTTACATTAATATATCTGGTATGCTTTCCCTACATATCATATCCTCATATGATTCCCGTTCACGAATAATATAATCATTTCCATCTATACCCATTACCTCTGACACGCGTGGTCTTGAATTATAATTAGAGGACATACTAAATCCATAGGCTCCAGCATCCTTAATTACCAGCAGATCTCCTTGTTTTACCTTGGGCATCTGTCTATCCCGGGCAAGAAAATCACCCTCCTCACAGATTGGACCAACAATATCATACATCATTTCTTCAGTATCTATATGCTTTGTTGCCAATACTGCATGGTGATAGGCACCATAGATAGATGGTCTCAGGAGATCATTCATGCCTGCATCTACAACGATAAAGTTTTTCTTATGGGTATGTTTGATGTAAAGAACTCTGGCAACCAATACCCCAGCTGTTCCAACAATGCTTCGTCCAGGCTCTAAAATGAGCTTGTAATCCTTTACTAATGAGCTGATTAACTCTGACAGATCTTTTGGATGCGGCATGGATTCGCCCTCTTGATAAGGAATACCAATCCCGCCCCCTAAATTAATAAACTCAAGATGGATCTGAATATCTCGAAGCTCTTTAACCAAGGGCATAATCTTTTTAAGTGTTTCGAGGTAAAGTTCAACCTTACTCAATTGTGATCCAATATGGGAATGAATCCCAACAACCTTGATATTCTCAAGGGTGGAGGCTGTTTGATAAACATCCTTTGTCTCATGAATGGGTATACCAAACTTACTCTTTGCCAGCCCAGTGGCTACATAGGGATGAGTTAATGGATTTATATCCGGGTTTACCCTTAAGGCTATTCTGGCTACAGTATTGTTTGCCATAGCAACCTCGTTAAGGATAAAAAGTTCATTTAAGGAGTCTACATTGAAAGCAAATACCCCTGATTGTAAGGCATAAGCCATTTCTTCCCTTGTTTTACCATTTCCATTGAAGACTATTTTTGCAGGAGAAATACCAGCCTTTAATGCTCGAAATAGCTCTCCATGAGAAAGGACATCCATGCCTGACCCCATCTCTCCCAAAGCTCGAAGGATTGATAGATTAGAATTGGCTTTACAGGCATAACAAATTGATAAATTTGTTGTTGCAAAGGCATCTACATAAGACTGATAATTTTTTTTCAGGGTATCATAGCTGTAAAGATAGAAGGGCGTTTTTATTTTAGTAGCCATCCTTGAAATACTAACATGATCACAACACAGTTCATCATCAACATATTCAAACCCTGACATAATTTCCTCCTATTTTCTGGACATAGTCCTCACCAATGTCCGCACAGCTATTTTTTCCTTTCTTGCCCATGATGCCTTTGGAAATTTTGTTAATATATCTGTAATCCGTTCCTGAGCCTTTTGGGACCAGAGGGTTGAAAAGTGATCTTTGACCACTTTTTTATAAGCAGAGACAGCATCCTGCCATTGATTGGCAGTCTCCATGCACTCCCCCATTTGAAACATAGCCTCTGGTATTTTTTCAGATTGTTTATATTTTTTTACGAATATCTTATAGTTACTAATTGCTTCTTCCAATTGGGAAAGGGTTTTATAACACTCAGCGATTTTAAGCTGTGCCTCATTTGCATGATACAGCGAGCCATAATAGTCAAGATAATGTCGAAATTCAGTTATCGCTAGCTCAAGATTACCTTCTTTTTCATACGCAAGAGCCTTTTCGTAGACAAGGATTGCCTCACGATTAGCCTGATAATCATAGGGTTTAATATATGGCTTGCTCTGACTACATCCAATAAGTAAAAAAGGCACAAAGGCACAAAGGCACAAAGGCACAAGGTAAAAAATTATAACCCTCGTATTAAAAAGAAATTTTGAATTATTATTACCATGATTCATTCTTATTTTCCTTATATGTTTTACAGATATTTTTCAAGCTGATAACCGACATTGACAATAAATAGTTATATATACTCAAGTGGGGCATAAATTGCGTTTTTCGCTGGTCTTAATCAACGATAGCTGTGTTGTTCAGGTTCGCAATAGATAGGATTCAGTAGCGACCTCATCTTGCCTGTTGTTCGTTGCAACAATTTGTTATCTGACATTTGCCATCTTTCGAAGATGCTATTTCATTTTCTAATATTGTAACTACCTTAAGGCTTTCTTTCTTTTCATTATTCCGCAAATTTTGAAAAAAAATGTGCAGATCATAATTTGCTTGTTTTGCAAGTTCTTCACCTGCTCTACGAACATCTTGAACAATTGGATCTTGCCACATAATTATACCTCCATTAACTCCTCTGGTGTGCAAATAATCGGTGTATGAATACCAAAGGATTCATTTAGCCTTATTAACTTTTTAATAATTTCACCATTAGCAAGATGGGTACAATTCCATGTTACAAGATAATCAATGTTATAAACAGAAGCAACAGCAAGATGAGCCACATCACGAAAAGATTTCTCTGGAATTTCTAAATTTTCCATATATACTTGTGCAATTTCTTCAACTTTATCAGTTAATTCCAGATGAGGAAAATCCTTTAGTTCTTCTAATCTTCTTTTAGCTGCTTCTTGATCACCTAACTTAGCTTCTTTAATTACAACTTCAGAGATAAAGACATTGAATCGACTTATTGCCATAGTCCACCATTGTCGTGTAATCTCTTGATGAGCAAGGGCTATAATATCTCGACTGGGTTTAGAAGTATAGTAACTCACCACCGTAGTTTCAAGATATATTGATTCTTTCATTAAGCACCTTTCAATATTATTATTTATCCATGATTGCTGTTATGTCAGACAGATTGTATTTATTAGGACTTACGCAAAACATCACTTTGCATACCACATCTGGTGGGTGTTTTCTCATTTTGCGTAAGTCCTATTATATATGGGTATTTACAGGTACACATTGTGGAGGGGATGATATTTCTTCAGTCTTTTTCAAAGTAAATTCTATTTTTTTTATCAAAGATGATAACTTTTCCTCTGTTTTGTCTTTTGTCTTAAAAAACTCATCAGCAATCTGAAGAGCAGTTAATACAGCTACCTTACCCGTTGAGACCATATCAGAATCTGTAGTAATTGCTCGCATTTTAGCATCAACATATTCTGATATTTTTTTTATATGCTCAGGACTTTCATCTCCAAGGATTCGATAAGTATTCCCACATATTTTTATTTCCATCCTATGTGGATATTGAGGCATATTCTTCCCCTCCTCGCCTGAACAATTCCTACAAGGATACTTTTTCTATCAAGGCTAACATCATTTCTATCTTTGATTTGAGTTGATGTTGTTCATCTTTTAAGGATTCATTTTCTGATCGCAAGGATTCCATATCCTCATAAGGAAAATTAGCAATTTGTTCTTTACATTGTTGATTTTCCTTTGTAATTCGTTCTATTTCACTGATAAGTTTATTAACATATTGTTCTAACTGCTCTAATTTTTCCATAGTCATTTTGTTCTACCCCCTCATTTTGCAACATTGACACTCAAACAAAGTCTGGATTTTTTTCTATTGGCAGCATTTTTATGAATGATGCCCTTGTTGGCTGCCTTATCAATAACAGAAATGGCTTCAGTTAACGAGATTTCAACCCCCTCTTTTTTAGCCGTAGCTGCATGAACATTCTTTATTAAGGTTTTCATCCTTGACTTTGCTGCTGTATTTCTGATATTCCGCTTTTTGCTTTGCCTTTCCCTCTTGATTACAGACTTGTGAACTTGCATTTTCTTTACCTCTCCTTATCTTTTTTTTTGTAACTGTTTACCCCGCGAGGAACTGTTACATTTTTATTTATTCCACCTTATTGGTTGAATGATTATAATATATCATATAATTTATTAATTGTCAACATAATTTACTTGACTTTTCCCATATTTTATGCTAACCTGAATAACAGGGAAATGATTGACAAATTATAAAGGGGGTAAAAATTTTCAGGCAGTGATGGTACTTTTAATGTCTTTCGTGGAGCATTGGAACGGTTATTTCGCTTTTTTGTCTCTGAAGAAACATTATTAGACCGAATTTACCTAAATTCAGGAGGAAAGAAAGAATGGGCAGTAGATTGTATGTAGGAAACCTCACATATTCTGTGACAAATGAGCAATTGAAAGAATTGTTTTCCACTTATGGAGAGGTCAGTCAAGTAAATATTATTGAGGGTAAGGGCTTTGGGTTTGTTGAAATGTCAACCACAGATGAAGCAAATAAGGCTAAAGAAGCCTTGAATGGTACCGATTTTTTAGGACGGACATTAAGGGTTGATGAAGCCAAACCACCCAAAAGCAGAGATGAAAGAGGTTGCTGCGGTTACGGTCGAAGCGGTGGCGGCGGCCGAAGATTTTAATCTCGTAACCTCATAGAGTAAAATGTTGATCATTTCCTATTAACATTTTTCTGTACTCTTGTTACCATGATATCTGCGATGAATTGTGAATATCCCTGCAATCCCTATCAGCAAAACCGTACAGATACTTCCAACCATTCCAACCTTAAAAACCTGTGGATAGTAGATAAATTTGATATTATGAATACCGGGAGCAATTTCTATGGTTCGAAAGACATAATTTGCCCGATATATTTTTGTTTCCTTCCCATCCACAAAAGCCTTCCATCCTGGATAATAGGCATCTCCTAAGAACAAAAAGCCATGTGTGTTAGTCTTAGCCCGGATAATTATTTTGTTTGGTTGATAGCTGTCAATTCCTACAATACATTGCCCGGACTTCTGACCCCTGACTCCTGAATAATGAGGTATATTTTCAAAAACAACAATCTCCTTTGTTGGATCGAATTCCGGACGCATAATATAATAAAATGCCTCCTTTTTGTTTGCGACAACCGTTGCCTCAGGGACAAAGAATGCCCTGGTCAGGCAACTTGTATTTTTGTATACCCGAATATTCTGGATAATGCGTGCTAATTCCAATCCATCATATAAAATAGGTGTTTCAGAGGCAATGTATTTGACATTTAACATACACAAGAGGTGATAGATAGAGGGCAGGTTTTCATTTCTTACATGCCATATAAATTTTTCATAATCCCTGATGGCTAATGCTTCATATCCAGAGGCATCAGGAATACGCCAGAGAAGTCCGAGATTAGAAAATAGGATGGATTTGCCATGCCAGTAAGCCAATTGTAGTTCGGGACAGGTATTTTCCGTAAGATCTCTACCTTTTACACCTTGAAGATGATTCCCTTCTGTAGCAGGATTAAGAAGATATCGGTAAGGAGCTGACTCCTTCTCAAACATTTCTACCAGAGCTGGCTTTTTAGAGTAAAATTTCTGAGAAATCACAGGGGTAAGGTTTGATCCATAAAAGAAAAGATCTGCCGTTATTATCAATAGTAATGCCAGAGGGGTAATTCTTGCAAATGTAGAGGTACAAAGTAAAACTAAGCTACTGAGAATTAACATAACAGGAATGATTGGAAGATACTGCTGTCCCCCTATTGTTTGTCCCCAAAAGGATATACCTTGTTTGCTTATGCCTATGCCCCAGAGACAGATACAGACAATAAGCAAAAAAGACAGTATCCCCGTGAATTCTTTTCTGCGATCTGGCAGGAGATTGAATCCATATCCGGTTAGCACTGCCCCGAAAAAAGTTACAAGTCCAATAAACTTAACCGCATGTCTCATCATATTGAATCCAGGCAGGTATTGAAACAGGAGTTGATATAAAAAAAGATGCGAACCAAGGGAAAGAATAAGGGAAACGACGAAACACCCTATCCAGAACCATTTCCAATTTTTCCAAAAACAAAAAACACTTAAGAGTATCATGCTTAAGGGAATAATTCCCATATACAAACTCAAGAGAAGCCCCTGTCTGGGAAGTTTCATTATATCTGAAAAAAATGGGATGATTAGATTGAATAACTCTCCTGGATGCAACGACCAGTCCGTTGCCTCCTGATACCCTATCCCATGTGCCCTTGCAGAAAAAAGGGTGAGTTCAAGAAAAGGCAACAACTGAATAAGACTTAAGCCAACGCCGATAAGGATGGGTAAGGGCAGGGTGATGAAATGGTATTTGCCTTTAATTGGAAAACAAACGCAATAGAAAAATAACACCAGTATCGTCATATACGATACCACTGGCTCCCCAGCTAAAATCTGAATGGCAATGCATATCCCGCTAAGGATCATCCATAGCAACGATCTCCGGATTAAGGCTGTATGATACAGGCATAAAATAAGGGGCATCCATGTCATTGAGCACAGGATATTGGGATGAGCAATCATACATAACAAAAAGCTGCTGAACGAAAAGGTAATACCTGCTGCCAGAGAAGCACTTGTTTTTAGATTAAGGACTTTTCCTAAGCAATACATGAAAATACCAGAAAGTAGAAAATGAATAATAATAAAAAGCTTTATCCCCAGACCAAAGGGTAGTAAATACAAAAGTATGGATATAGGGTACAATGTACCCAGTTGGATTAAAGCAAACAAAGGTGTCCCGGAAAACAAATAAGGATTCCAGAATGGAAAGATACCATCCTTTATCAAGCTGACCTTCAGGTGATAAAAAGGGTAGTAATAGCGGTAAAAGTCTCTGAAAACAAAGGTGTTTTCAGTAAATAATACAGGAGAAAAAAAGATAATGGTTATGGCGATGAGAAAAAGAATAGCAAGGATATTTTTTTTCATTACATCCATGTCATAAACTCCCGTATCATCTGAAAAAACACCTTAAAATCAGATAGTTTTTTCAATCTTTTCAATACCTTGAGTATCATTCTTGGTCTTGAGTAAAATCTTCTGTATGCTCTTCGTCTGAGGTTCATGATTTCTTTGGCAGTAAGGTGTGGATAATCCAGTACAGAGACATTTTGTTCAAATTTTGACCAATTGGTGGTATTAATCCAATGATTATGACAGGCTTGTTCATACATCTTCGAGCCCGGAAATGGCACGGCACAATAAAATTGAACAAAATCAAGGTCAAGGTCAATGGTAAAGTCTATGGTTTGATTGATGGTTTGAAAGGTATCAGACGGTAATCCTAAGACACAATGTCCGGAAACATCCAGCCCAGCCTGATGAGATAATTCTACAGCCTTTTTGATTTGTTCAACAGTAATACCCTTTTTTATACTATCCAACACAGCTTGACTGGCTGACTCAATCCCATAACCTATCATCCAGCAGCCAGCTTTTTTGAAAGCCATTAACATCGCTAAATTCACATGATCCACGCGACTGTTACATACCCATGAGATTTGCAACCCTCGTTTTATAATCTCATCACATACAGCCATAACAAACCTTGTGTCAAGGGTAAAGGATTCTGACCAGAACAAGAACTCATGAATGCCAAATTCTTTGCCAGCCCATTCAATCTCATCAACCAACCGTTCGGGCGATCGTTGTCTCAAGCTTCGGCCGTAATAGGTACTATCCGCACAAAAGGTGCAGGGATATGGACAGCCTCGTGAAGTTGCTACCAAAAGAAATGGGACATTGTGAAAGGGCATGATGTAGTCAGAGGTATCAATCAAATGCCATGCTGGATGAGGAAGATCATCCATGTCAAGCCAGGGACGAGGCGGGTTATGGATTATTTTATCTCCCTTGCGAAAAGAGATACCCTCAACCAGTAGGGGCAAATCTATGTGTTTGCCCTCTTGTCCTTCAGAGGCAATTGCATAAGGAACACAGACAGGAATGTCTGTGCTACATTCTATTGCCCTGCATAATTCTCGCAGGGTAAACTCAGGTTCTCTTCTGATGATGTAATCCAGCTCCTTACAAGCATTGAAGCATTCATTCGGAAGGGCTGTGGGATGAATGCCGATAATAGCTGTTTTGGTTTCTGGATATGCTTGCTTTGTCATGGTAACTATCTTAAGATCATCTTCTATGGATGGAGTAGTAACATTTAATACAACCAAGTCTGGTTTTATACTGGATATTTGAGCCATTAATTGCTCTGGTGTCCCTTCTTTTACAGTGTAATCAAGAAGACTAACTTCAATCCCTTCTTGTTCCAACACAGCAGCACAAAGGGCAAGTGACAGGGGTGACCAAACTGCTGTCCATGCCCCCTTCCTTTGCATACACCTACCTTCACGAACAACTTTTACCTTGTCCAAAGACGGTGGATTGATTAAAAATACTTTCATAATCTTTGTTCTCCATTAAGGAGTCAAGAAAATAGCTCCTCCAATAGTACAGATAAAAAAACCAGAGGCTGATAGCCTACTACCATTGGTAATACCTCTGGTGGCTCAAGAAAGCAACACACCAGAAGTAAATCCCATAATAGTGCCAAGTGTTGAACCCTCTCCCATCATTGCCCCTTTAGCTGTAATAAAAAAAGCCTATCATGGGAGAAGCGGGTGGCAAGGGTATGACAGAACAAGCTGAAGAGGAAATAATAGCGGATGTTTCTGATCTGGATTCTCCTATCAGGGTTATCAAATATATTGGAGTGGAATGTCCCTTCTTATCCTACAAAGGTATGAAGGGACTGATTCTCCTGAAGATTCTGATTGATGGAGATGGCAATCCAGTCAGGATAGAGATTATCCGGAATGATTTGGAGCAATTTCCTTCATTTTCTGAAAATGCAATAAAGGCTGTCCGCAAATGGCAGTTTTCAAAGCCAATGATAAATAATTCCCCTGTTTGTGTCTGGTATATCCTGCCCATAAGGTTTAAGGGATAGCCTATTAGAATTATACAAAACTTATTCCAAGTCATAGAAAACTAATAGTAAATCCAGAGTAACTACTCAGGTAAAGTAATTCACCACGGAGAACACATAAATTGATAGGTTGATAGGTTGATGAGTTTATAGGTTAAAGGAACACAGATCCATAATTCATAACCATTTACTATCAATTCATCCACTTATCAACCCATCAACTATTCAACTTATCAACTTTTTGTGTTTTCATGCCTTTGTGGTGAGTAGTTACAATCCAGATAGTCCAAATTTTACCTCTTGTTATTATCTTCCATACACCAGTATTACACAATCCTTAAGATTGAAGAATGCCTCTGTGTAGCAAGCTCTTTCAGGGTAGCAATGGTTTCTAAATATATATCTACACCCCCCTGAATACCCTTTTCCCGTTTCTCCTCTTCAGAGACAGTTACCTTGCGACCAATTACCGGACCCGTACCGGTTGTTTCACCAAACTGGTCTGTATTTTCCAAAACCACCAGACTGTCATCAAAGATGGTAAGGTGTTGTAATTTTTTACACAATTCAGGCTGCCACTCCTTAAATTCATGTCTGAGAATAACTACTAATTCAGCCCGATTAGCTTCGCAAATCAAATCCCGTCGTTGAGATCGGATTATTTCCTTAATCTTATCCCGGGCAAAAACCTCTTTTGACATCACAAAAAATCGTGTAATTTTTATCTGCCTATCCTTCCGTTGAAGAAGGGATTTGTTTATCTCTTGAAGTTTTTGGTGAAAGACATCATCCTTCCATCTTTCTACCCAAAAATCAATACAATTTAACTCCCTTTGTGTTTCTTCGGTTTCTTTTGTGATAAGGTTATATAATTCCTTTTTATCATCCATGAAACACCAACCATTCTTTTTCATCTCTTCTGCCCTTGTTTGCCATTTTACCAGACCTTCTTCAATCAGGATAACCTCTCGAAGGGCAACTTTCTTTAAGTAAAGATCCTCAATACTCTCTGCAATGTGTCTCAAACTTTCCATGATTTAATTCCTCCTTTTCTCATTTTACCTGATACCTGAATGATTCCTTTACACCAATCCTTTTTCCACCAATATCTCCGCAATCTGAACCGCATTGGATGCAGCTCCTTTTCGTAGATTATCCGATACAATCCACATATTTACTCCACAGCAAATAGAAAAATCCTCACGAATTCTGCCCACAAAGGTTTCATCCTTTCCCTCGGCATCAATGGCTAAGGGATACTTATTGTTAATGAGATCATCAACAACTATTACCCCTGGGGCTTTGGACAGTATCTCCCTTACCCTTTCCGGGGTTAATTTCTTCTCCGTTTCAATATTTACAGACTCTGAGTGAGACCGAAAAACAGGAACCCGCACAGTAGTAGCTGTTACCGCAATCTCTGGCGACTCCATAATTTTTTTTGTTTCCTCTATCATCTTTATTTCTTCTTTGGTATAGCCATTATCAAGAAATACATCAATCTGAGGCAGGCAATTAAAGGCAATCTGATGAGGATATACCTTTTTTACAACCTCGCTTCCATCTAACACGGCTCTGGATTGATTGATTAATTCCTCTATAGCCATTGAGCCTGTGCCTGAAACTGATTGATAGGTAGAAACCACAATTCTTTTAATCCTTGCCTCTTTATGAAGCGGATTTAAGGCTACTACCATCTGAATGGTTGAACAATTTGGGTTGGCAATAATCCCCTTATGATTTGCCGCAGCATGGGGATTTACCTCTGGCACAACTAATGGCACATCAATATCCATCCTGAAGGCACTGCTATTATCAACAACGATACACCCATCCTTAACCGCTTTAGGTGCCCATTCCTTGCTTACGCTTGCTCCGGCAGAAAATAGGGCAATGTCAATCCCCTTGAAACACCCATCCTGTAATCTTTCAACTATTACCTTCTCACCCTTGAAATCCAGTTCCAGCCCCTCTCGTCTATACCCAAAAAACCTTACCCTTTCTACCGGGAAATTTCTCTGGATCAATACCTCTCTCATCACCTGTCCAACAGCACCGGTCGCACCAACAACGGCTACAGTATATTTTTTCATGGAATAACTCCTTTCACTTTTTTTCCTTCCCCGGCCACCATGGACCCTTATCTTTATTCACTGTTCCCTTCTTCGCAATGGCAATTTTTATCTCTTTTTCGAGCACTGAGGAGCATCCCTTAAGCAATTTTTCATTAAGAATATCAATTGCCTCTTCACTCCGTATCTCTCCCAGGGAATATGCGGCTGGCATTTGAATTTCTAACACCTCTTTATTCAACATCTCTTCCAATGCCAGAACAGCAGACTCATCATTTATCTTACCCAGAACAACCACAGCAGCTATTCTTATCTTCATTAACTCAATAGGGTCATTGGCTACTTTAATAACCTCAGGGACAACCTCAGGATTCATGGTCATGGCTAATAGTTCAGCCATAACTATTCTGAATATTATGCCTTTCTTTTTGTTTCTGAATTCTTTTATCAAAACAGGTGCCGCAGGTTTACCGATGGTGGCTATCCACAGTATCCTGTGCTGAATGAGCTTGTTTATCTCCTCCAGACTATCTGTTTTTTTACAAACAGCCTCAATCTCCCGGCTATATTTTTCTACCTCAAGGTAGATTTTTTTCAGTACAATCTGTTTTTTCTTGTCCTCATGTTTCTCTGAAAGGTGATACAATGTATAGATACCACCAATTATCATGAAGACAATGATTACCCAGAGTAATTTTTTCATAATTCTCCTATGAGTTTTACCACCAGATCCCCAACATCTGAGGTAGACATACCCATTTTCCCGGCAGCCAGATCCTTCAAATAGCCCTCAGAAAGCACCTTAATAACCGCATCTTCTATAAGCCTTGCTGCTTTTTCTTCCTTGAGAAAGTCAAGCATCATGGAGCCTGCAAGAATGGTGGCAATAGGGTTTATTTTATTTTTACCAGTATATTTAGGGGCAGAGCCATGAATAGGCTCAAACATGGATACGCCTGTTGGATTAATATTGCCTCCTGCGGCCACACCCATTCCACCCTGAACCATTGCCCCAAGGTCAGTAATAATATCACCAAACAGATTACAAGTTACAATAACATCAAACCATTCCGGGTTTTTGACCATCCACATACAAGTGGCATCCACATAGGCATGATCGCATTCTACAGTCGGATATTCCTTTGCTACCTCTTTGAATGTTCGCTGCCACAGGTCATGTCCATAAGTCAAAACATTTGACTTATCACAAAGGGTAAGTTTTTTTCGAGGTCTTTTTTGTGCAATTTCAAAGGCATACCTGATACATCTCTCTGTTCCTTTGCGGGTATATATTGCCTCTTGAGTTGCCACCTCATCCTGAGTCCCTTTTTTTAAGAAACCGCCGACACCGCAGTAAAGGCACTCAGTGTTTTCTCTAACAACAATAAAGTCAATATCTTGCGGTCCCTTACCTTTGATAGGAGTTTCTACCCCTGGATAAAGTTTTATGGGTCTGAGATTGATATACTGGTCAAGGGCAAATCTAAGTTTTAATAATAACCCTTTTTCCAGAATACCCGGGGCAACGGCTGGATGTCCCACAGCACCAAGGTAAATAGCATCGTATTGTTTTAATTCTTCAATACATGAATCAGGCAGTATTTCACCTGTTTTCAGATACCTGTCACCACCAAAATCATAGGGTGAGAATTCAAACCCTATGTTACTCTTAGCCCCTGCAACCTTTAATACCTTTAATCCTTCTCGGATAATCTCCGGTCCTACCCCATCACCAGGGATAACTGCTATTTTGTACATATACGCCTCCTCTTAAAATACATCAGTTAAATTAACCTTAAGTCCTTGTATCATCTTTACTTCCACCACATCCTGATGGAAGAATGTTCCCTTTGGCTCATACTTGCCACCCTCCAGAACAAAAACATCAACCTTTTGTTCCTTTGGGTCAACTATCCAATATTCTCTAACTCCAAACCTCTGATAAAGCACCTTCTTCAGTAGGACATCCATCTGTAATGTAGTTGGAGAAAGTATTTCAATAATCAAATCAGGGGCACCAAAAATGGCTTTTTCCTTTTTAATATCCAATCTTTCCTTGGAGATATAGATAATATCCGGCTGCACAACATTTGTGGAACTAAAAACAACATCAATGGGTGAGAAAAAGACATCTCCAATATCATGGTCTTTAACAAACTCCCAGATGATAAACGCTAAATTTCTTGAAATAGCCTGATGATATATCAAAGGGGCTGCGGTCATGAACAAGTCACCTCCTATTATCTGATAGGTTTTACCATCATTGGGTAATGTTAAATAATCCTCATATGTCCAGATATCTTCTCTTAAGTCTACGGCAAGGGCATTTGACATTTATGATTACCTCCACACAAATTAATTCACATCAGCAGCCATATCTTGTTTTTCCCTAACATATTCCATCAACCCACCCGCACTAATCAATCTCTGCATAAACTCTGGAAATGGAGCAGTAGCATATATTTTCCCTGTAGTAATATTTTTTATCCTCCCGCAAGTAGTATCTACCTCAAGAACATCCTCATCCTTCGCTTCCTCGACCGCCTCCGGACAAACAATGATGGGCAATCCGATATTTATGGCATTACGATAAAATATCCGGGCAAAGGATGACGCAATAACACAGGCAATGCCGCATGCCTTAATAGCAATGGGTGCATGCTCCCGTGATGAGCCGCAACCAAAGTTTTTATTTGCCACCATAATCTCCCCAGATGCAACCTTGTCCGGAAATGTTGAATCTATTCCGACCATACAATGCTTTGCCAACTCAACTGGATTTGTAGTGTCTAAATAAACCGCAGGAATAATATCATCCGTGTTTACATTATCACCAAACATATGAATCTTTCCTTTTATAACCATTGTTATCCTCCAAAAGTAATGGTAATCGGTAATCGGTTTTATTCACTGAGCACCGATTTTTCTATCTATGATGAGTAATTCTTTCCAAAACAGAGGTTATTCTTCCATACAAATCTGTTAAATCAAAGGGCTTGATGATATAATCTGCTGCACCAAGGGAATATCCCAGACTAATATCATTTGCAGTTCCCTCTACTGTAATAAATATAACCGGTATTTTCTTTAATTTATCGTCTTTCTTCAGGCTTGCACACACCTCATATCCGGTCATGCCAGGCATTAGCACATCAAGAAGAATCAAATCAGGGATAAACTCTGTAGCTAATGCCAACCCATCATCCCCTCTATATGCTCCCTTTATAGCAAACCCCTGTGAGTCTAAAAAATGACTAAGCACCTCCACAATAGCAATATTATCATCAACAATCAATATCTTCTTTTTCACTTTCCCCCCTCCCTAAGACTACAGAAAGGGCACTGTATGTATTGTTTTTGGAGCAAGGCAATCGTGTTGCCGTTATCTTCTACACCAACACGGTGGGCTCACTTCAAATCCTGCTTCTAAATCTCAAATTATGACCTATGCAAGTATATACAAAAACAGTCAGCAATTACCTGACCGAATGAATACAGTGCCTACAATACCTCTTCTGGTGATGCAATTCTTCCCTTGATGCAGGATGCAGCAGCTATTGCTGGACTGGCCAGATATACCTCGCTCTTTGGATGTCCCATCCTGCCGACAAAGTTTCTATTTGTGGTAGCAATAGCCTTTTCCCCTTCAGCTAAAATACCCATATGTCCACCCAGACATGGTCCACAGGTAGGGGTAGAAACCACTGCCTGTGCCTCGATAAATATGTCAATCAGCCCTTCTTTTATGGCGAGCTGGTAAATTTTTTGAGTTGCTGGAATAATTATCAATCGTACCTCTGGATGAACCTTTTTACCCTTTAAGACTTGAGCTGCTATTCGCAAATCTTCTATCCTTCCATTGGTACATGAGCCAATTATCCCTTGATCTATCTTTATATCTCCAACCTGACTGATTGGTTTCGTATTGGATGGAAGGTGAGGAAAAGCTACTTGTGGTTCAATACGACTGCAATCAAATTCATAAACCTCTTTGTATTTAGCATCACTATCGCTTTTGTATATTTTATATGATCTTTTTGCCCTTGGTGTTACATATTCAATAGTAGTCTCATCAGCCTGAATAATCCCACACTTACCGCCAGCCTCAATAGCCATATTAGACATGGTAAACCTATCCGACATGGGCAGGGATGAAATAACCTCACCACAAAACTCCATAGCTGCATAGTTTGCCCCATCAACCCCAATTCTACCAATGGTGTGCAATATTAAATCCTTGCCGCCAACCCATTTCTGGCAAGAACCATTGTAGATAAATTTTATAGATTCTGGCACCATAAACCATATTTGACCAGTAGCCATAACCGCAGCCAGATCAGTGCTGCCAATACCTGTTGCAAATGCCCCTAATGCCCCATAGGTACAGGTATGAGAATCCGCACCAATAATTATATCCCCAGGCAATACCAATCCTGCCTCTGGAAGCAGGGCATGTTCAATCCCCATTCGTCCAACCTCAAAGTAATTGGTAATGTTATACTTTTTAGCAAACTCCCGCAATATCTTGCATTGCTGAGCAGCCCTTACATCCTTGTTTGGAGCAAAATGGTCAGGAACAAGGACTACCCTATCCCTATCAAACACAGATTCAAGCCCCAATTTTTCAAACTCAACAATAGCCAATGGTGTGGTAATATCATTTCCAAGGGCAATATCCACACCTACCTCAATCAATTCACCAGGGGATACATCCCTTCCCATGTGTGCCCCAAGTATCTTTTCAGCAATAGTCTTTCCCATATTGTTTTACCTTCCTATTTATATGATAGTGTAACTGTTAGGAGTACTATGGTTTATCAGCACAGGACAACCATTAAACCATGAGCGAAATGTTTACTCAAATTAAAAAAAGCTGGACATTCTCTCCAATTTTTATCATTGTTTCTTTATTAGCAATGCCAATGAGCTTTATAAATCTTCGTTTATCAAATGAACTAACTTGTTTCGTTTTAAGTAAAGAGTCTGTCATAAGCCTATTCTGAGCATTTTTTTCCAGCAAAATGTCAAGGTCTGTTTGTTTAATTGTTTGTGAAGAAATCGGAATAACAGTCAATAAATTGTTGGATTCTATATACCTATCATTTTGAACGATCAAGGCTGGTCGAACTTTCGTATATTCATGTCCAAAGCTTGGGTCGAAATTCACCAACCATATCTGTCCTCGTTGAAATTTACTCATAATGGCTCCAAATTAAGATAATAATTCAGTTCTTCTTGAGAAAGGAAATCTTCAGAAATATCCTTAATATTTGACAACTCAATTTCGTACTCAGATGCTTCAATCTCAGGTTTCTTAAAGGTTACAATTACTTTGAAATTGATATTTTGTTTATATGCAAGATCTTCAGGGCAATACAAATGTCCATCTGGCAATAATTTACTTTCAAAAGTCATATTTTTAACAACTGACATCTCTCGATCTCCTTTTGTCTATTTTCTCCTCTTTTCTGCTCATTTGTGCTCTATTAGGAACTAAGGGTCTGTCACAAAATAAATGTTACGGTCGGTTGCCACTTCATCCCGCCCAACGGTGTTACGAGACTTACTGGAGGAGGCGAATTGGCGATCTCGGTGTGACACGGTTATTTTGCGACAGACCCTTAGCTGATCACTGCCTACTGCTCCCTGCTAACTATCATTTTATTTACCGCATTCACATATGCCTTAGCTGAGGCAACCACAATATCTGTATCTATCCCCCGCCCGGCAAACAGCCTTCCATCTGCCTCAAGACGAATATTAATCTCGCCTACAGCATCAGTGCCACCGCTTACTGACTGCACAGAAAAATTAACTAATTTTAATGAAATACCTACTATTGCTCCAATGGCTTTGCCAATAGCATCGATTGGACCATCCCCATCAGCGGTTTTTTCAATTATCTCACCCGTCTGGTTTTTAATAGCTACAGTTGCCACAGGGGTAATTCCTGGTGTTCCGCAAATAATTTGCACCTTTTCTAACTTGTATGTTTCTCCTATGGTTTGTAACTCGTCCGAAACAATAGCCTCTATATCACTATCCGTAATCTCCCTTTTTTTATCTGCCATTGCCTTAAACGAAATGAAGGCTCTATTTAACTCATCTTCGTTTAATTCATACCTCATATCTTGTAGCCTTACTGTAAAAGCATGCCGTCCAGAAAGCTTTCCCAGAACAAGCCTGTTTTCTTTTAAGCCAATGCTTTCCGGGGTCATGATCTCATATGTTGTTTTTTCTTTTAACACCCCATCCTGATGAATGCCTGCTTCATGGGCAAAGGCATTGGCACCAATAATGGCTTTATTGGGCTGAACAACCATACCGGTTGAATAGCTTACAAGACGGGATATTTTATGAATCTGCGTGGTATCAATCCCTGTTGTAAACCCAAACAGGTCTTTTCGGGTATTTATAGCCATAACGATTTCTTCCATAGCCGCATTTCCAGCTCTCTCACCAATACCATTTATAGTGCATTCCACCTGTCTTGCCCCAGCGGCAATAGCAGCCAGAGAGTTAGCCGTGGCTAATCCTAAGTCATTATGGCAATGGACACTTAACACCGCCTTAGAAATATTTGGAACATTGGCAATGATATTACGGATGAGGCTACCAAACTCCTCTGGAATGGCATAACCAACCGTATCAGGAATATTAACCGTAGTGGCACCAGCATTGATAATAGCTTCAATCACTGCATAGAGAAAATCAGGTTCTGTTCGTGAAGCATCTTCTGGTGAAAATTCTATATCTTCAATATAACCTTTAGCATGTTTTACCCCTTCAACTGCTAACCGAATAATTTCCTCTTTAGCCTTGTTAAGCTTATATTTCCTATGAATCTCTGATGTAGCCAGAAAAACATGAATTCGTGGTCTTTTAGCATATTTTACTGCCTCAGCCGCACGATTAATATCTTCTGGCAATGCCCGAGCCAATCCACAGATAATTGGACCCTCTACCTCTTGAGCTATCAATCGGACAGCCTCAAAATCACCATCTGAGGTTATGGGAAATCCTGCCTCAATAATATCTACCCCAAGTTTTGCCAACTGCTTGGCTATCTTTATCTTTTGACTTACTTCCAGACTTGCACCCGGAGACTGTTCCCCATCTCGCAAGGTGGTATCAAATATAAATATTCTTTCCATAATCAACTACTCCTTATTAATCTATCACTCTAATAATTATACACAAAAATATCAAAAAGTCAATCCTTTTTTCTTGACAAAATTAAAACAATATGGTATTATATACTTCTACAATTGATATAGAGCAGGTCTTGCACCTGTTCTATATTAGCGGGAGTAACTCAGTGGTAGAGTGCAACCTTGCCAAGGTTGATGTCGAGGGTTCGAATCCCTTCTCCCGCTCCACTTTTAGCCTCATAACTCAATTATTCTCCCATCAGCTTTTTCTTTATCTGTTTCTCTACCCATTCAGGAACAAACCCCTGAAGATTGCCACCCAAGGCAGCAATTTCTTTAACCACAGAAGAACTCAAGAAAAAATAAGATTCATTGGTCATCATGAATAATGTTTCTATAGATGGATTCAGTCGTTTGTTTATGGAAGCCATTTGGAATTCATGTTCAAAGTCTGAGATAGCCCTTAAACCACGAATAATGGAACAAGCACCTACTTTTTTCACATACTCTGTTAACAGCCCTGAAAAACTATGCACTTCTGTTTTTGGATAGTTTTTGGTAGCCTCAAGAAGCATTTGGGTGCGTTCCTCAATCGAAAACAAGGTTGGTTTCCCACCCGTGTCTTTGGCAACAGCAATGATTACTCGATCAAAGATAGGAATTGCCCTTTCCACAATATCCAGATGCCCGAGGGTAACTGGATCAAAGGTGCCTGGATAAACTACTATTTTTTGTTGAGCATACATCTTTTACAACCTCCTTTAATTGCTATTATTTGCATCAGAAAATCCGTTAAATCCGTGTGCTATTCATTACCCCTGTTGCATTCTCCCCAACATCTGTCTTGCACCTATATCAAGAGGTGCTAACTGTAATACTTGCTGAAATGCAGCTTGTGCCTCCTGAATTTGTCCATTCTGGTAATAAAGCAACCCCAGATTTCTCCTGAATTCTACATTGTTTGGGCTAAGCCTTACTAATTGCTCACATGCAGAAATAGTTTCACCCGGCATTTTCAACTCAAGGCTTAATCTGGCAATAGCAAGATATGTCTCAACATCATCAGGAAAGCTATTTGCCTCTTGTTTGTATTCTTGAAGTGCCTGCTGGGGATTGTTCCCCTTTTCGTACAAGCCTCCAATGCTCTTGTGAATACCTGACTGATTCGGATTCAATGTCAATGCCTGCTTAAAGTTATCAATTGCTTCCTTTGTTTGTCCCTTCTGTCCATAACACCTGCCAAGGTTATAATAAATCATTGGAATACTGGCATCTATCTTTAATGCCCGTTTAAGCTCATAAATAGCCAGCGAGTATTCTCCAGCTCCGAGATAGTTATTCCCTCGATTATTATATCCACCCGCATAATTGCGAAGCATATCCTTAGCCTTAGCATCTAAGGGACAATCCCGCCGCAGGGTTAATGGAACATCACCCTTCTTTAATTCAGCCAGAACATTAGAGCCTTCATTGACTATTTTTACAAAAAAACTGTAAGGAACACCTGCATACCCCGGAGGGACAGGCTCATCTGAATAGTGATACACGCCCCGTTTACCAACATTTTTCTTTAATATATCCCTGAATCGCACATACCCAAGCTCTTCCCCTGGTGAGGCTATTGGATGAATATCCACCCCAAGCTGCGGAAAATTATACCTGACATGCTTAATATACCAATCCTGAAACAAAAACGGTGTGTCAATTAAAGCAACATCCTCTCGTTTATTCTCCACATACCTCTGATACCACACAGGGAACCCATTTACATCTCCTTTTATTAGAATAACTGAGTCAGGTTCAAGGGATGAAAGCAAATTTCTGGCAATATCTGTAGGGAAATAATAAGCTCGATGTTGACATTGCTTATAATGTGCAGATAAAGGAATAATGGGCAGGCAAAGGAAGACAACGGCTGCTATCTGAGGAATTGCCGGAATACGGGCAATCATTTGCATGAGCCACAACACACCACAACCAATAAGGATAGCAAAGACCATAAATGATGTAAGATAATAGTCCTGAATATTTGAGATACCATACCGTACCGCTGCTGCAATATTAGTCAAAATAACCAGACAAAGCAGCAGGGAGATGGTTCGTCGATGTTTGAATAGAAAAACAAGCCCTACTATCCCCAGCCACACTGTCCACCAAGTAAACTGGTTTGGGAAAAATGTTACAAGGTGTGTCCATATATTTTGAATCCAATCCATGGGTGAGTTAATGATAAAATGTTTGTATGCCTTGATGGTAATATATTCCATAAATCGTGGCAATGTCTGTGGATCACCCCAGTTTAGCGGCGGATGAGTCATGGCTCGAAGGGGCAGATAGAGATACAGCAACAGGGGAGTAATAAAGCAGAGCAGCATTTTGCCTGTCATCTGTAAAGATGGAAGTCGTTGCGTCTTATTCCATGTAATTATCAGGATAAAGTAGATGCTTGCCGGGACAATATATATGGTCTGGAGATGATGAGTAAATGCCAACCCAAGGGTAATGGCAAATACATAAAGCAATAATTCTCCCTTAATAAAGGAGGTTAGGGGGCTGTTCTCCCCTCTTGAGAGGGATGGATGCGAAGCGGACCCCTGCCACCTGATAAGAATAAAAAGCAAAAGACTGGCAAATAAAACATTCAGGCTGTATTTTTCTGCAATAACCGCCTGCTCCCAGAAGGTAGTAGCAAACATAAGCATCCCTGCTGAGACCACCGCAGGGATGAGGTGAAAGAGCCTTTGCTTAGGGACACAAAACCCACCTATCCTTATCACCATAAAATAAACCATCATCACCGTAGTTGAGGCAAAGAGGCTGGAGAGAAAATTCATCCTGTAAGCAATATTGCCAATCGGGACAAGACTGATGAATAATTTGCCAAGCAGGCAAAAGAATGGATAACCCGGTGGATGGCATACCCCAAGATTAACAACCGCAGGCACCATATCCCCACAGTCATGGAAACCAATATCCGGGGTAAGGGTAAATAAATAGGTGAATAATGCAGCAAGGAAAACGATAATGCCACCGCTGTATTCGAATATTCCCAGCCTATTATCGGTCAATGGTGTTTCCCCAATCCCAATCAGGCTTAGCCATGATACTCGAAAAGTCTCTTTTTGTTTTATTATTGGTTGTTTTTTCTTTCTGGACATATATTTCCCTCCTGAAGAAAGCCTAACAAGAAAAATGAACTGGATGGGCAGTAGCTCACCAGTGTAGCCCAGCAATTCTCATTGTGGCAAAACTTATGTTCAAAGGGGAATAAGGGAATAGAGGAGATGGTGTCGATTATCAACAGAATTGTCGGTAGGACAGGCATTTCTGCCTGTCCTGTTGCAGATGACAGGCAAGAATGCCTGTCC